>Ga0315907_10001995_pt1 | contig 26607 bp, 17 predicted proteins | sample LakEriMetagenome_3_FD_203525 | JGI IMG/M metagenome (GOLD analysis project Ga0315907, IMG submission 203525) | Freshwater fungal communities from buoy surface, Lake Erie, Ohio, United States - Buoy 12 MA123 | ecosystem: Environmental > Aquatic > Freshwater > Lake > Lake biofilm | place: USA...
AAATCCCAGATTTCAAATCTCAGATTTCAGATCCCCCAAGAGGGAAATGGTGGGCAGGAATGGATTCGAACCATTGAAGGCGTGAGCCAGCAGATTTACAGTCTGCCCCGTTTGGCCACTTCGGTACCTACCCAGTACGATGCCCCGCTGTTCACGCGCACCGTTCCCGACCAATGGAAATCCCCCGCCGCATTGCAAGAGGATTTGTCGCCAGCTCAGCGCTTTCCTTCCAAGTACGCCCACCCCAGTTCTTCCCTCGAGGTCCCCCTATCCTCCACCCTGACTCCGGAAAGAAATCCGCACCACCGCGAAGACCGCTTCCTCCGGGACAATTGGAGAAATTCGCCCGCAGGCTGCCACGCGCTCCGTTCCCCGGAGGAAAGCCGACCCTCACACCTCATACCCGGGGATCCCCAGCCGCGCCGCCATCCTCCGCACCCGGATGAGCGCCTCGGTGACCCTCTCAGGCTCGTCATCGCCGCGCAGATCCGGACATTCCGGGTGAATCTCCGGCGAATCAAGAATCCCCAGCTGGAAAAGCAGATGGGCCGTACTGTGCTTGTAAGCGGCGGCACTGCCCCGCGCATCAAGCCGGAAAACCACATCCTCAAGCGACTGCAGCGCCTCGAACAATTTGTAAACCCGCGAATCGAATCCACCCTGCCCCGTCCGGCCACGCTTGGCAGCCACCGCATCGTCAAGCCACATGTCCTTCGCCGCACAAATCAGCGGAGCGGCCGTGACCGCCGCACCCACCAGCAGCGGCTGACCCAGCCGGATCGCCGTCGCAATCCCGAAGTCATCCCCGCTATGGGGCGCAAAGGACAGCCGCAGATCATCACACATCGCCGCCCAGTAGAGAAAATGCGGTTCATCAAGAGTCGAAATCTTCCCGCCCACAAACTTCGGATGCTGGGCCAGTTGCCAGAGCAGCCATGGCTCAAACGTCGTCGCCCACGGCACAAACGCCGGCTCCAGCGCATGCACCAGCGCCGGATGCGTCAGATATTCGGCTATCTCATAGTACGCATCCCTCCGCTCCGCCGGCGGCAGCTGACTGAGATGCCGCGACGTCATCAGCATCACCTCGCAGTTCTCATGCTCCTGCACCAGATCAATCAGCCCACGATACCGCTCGGCCCGGAAGCCACTGTCCGCTTCCCCCCCCTTCGCCGTCACCCCAGCGATGAACCTCCTTCCCGGAAAATACTCCCGGAACTTCCGCAGCACCTCCGCATACAGCTGATCACTCAACTGGAAAATATACCCCGTATCCGCATTCAGCACAAAGACCATCTCCACCCCATAGTGATCCCCTGCCGCGATCATCCACTGAATGCTCCGCCGGAAACCCTCCCAGTCCGGCTTCCCATCCACAAACGGCAGCAGTGCCGCCGCGCACAAACGCGTCCGCCTCCGGTGATTCACCAGCTTCTCCTCCGCTGTCCACGCCCACACCGTCTCGCTCCACGGCGTTTCAGGCTTCAGATCCGCGGGATTGAAAATCAAAGGAGAACTCATAGGCACTCGAAAATCCATAATTGTAGAGGAAACCATGCCGCTTCCTCGGGGATTTTAATCCGCATTGAAGGAAACAGCCACGTCCCGTCCCTACGTGTCGCCACAAACCATCCAGCGCAAATGCCATGATGGTGGATTTCCCGTCACAATTTGCCGTATTGTAATCAATACCAACGAGCCAAGCCACTCTTCCAGATGGACTTCAGCTCAGGCAGTGGCTCGTCCAGACACAGTTTGCCACCAACGGACGCCCTCAGACGGTCGCCATCCGCCACGGTTCTGCCAATCTCGGCAAGCGGCAGGCCCGCAAACGCTTCCCTCAGGGCAGCCACGCTGCCCGGTTCCACTTCCATCACGAACTGCCCGGGCGTCTCATTGAAAAGGGCCACCGCCGCACCGCCCGCCGCAGCCGGCAGAGTAATCTCCATGCCCGCTCGGCCACTGAAGGCCATTTCCGCCAGCGTGACAGCAAGTCCGCCTTCGCTGACATCGTGCGCACTGAGCACCAAAGCGGCCTTGACTGCTTCATGATACGCCCGGTAGAGCGCAAAGGCAGACTCCGCAGAAAACTGCGGAACAGCCTGACCATCAATGTTTTCAGTCCTTGCGTAGACACTTCCCCCAAGGGCAGTGCTTCCGCTCCCTGCCAGCAGCAGGACACTGCCGCCGCGACGCACACTGCTCCCGGTGACATGCGCCGCATCCTCCACAATCCCAAGGCCGCTGATCAAGGCCGTCACCGGAATGCTCACCGGCCCATCCTCGGTATTGAAATAATTGTAGAACGAATCCTTCCCGCTGATGAACGGCGTCCCGTACACCAACGCCACTTCGGCCAGCCCCCTCGCACTCTCTACAAGGGCCCCCAGTTCCTTCGGTTCATGCGGATTCCCCATGCAGAAATTGTCGAGAATCGCCAGCTTCTCCGGATTCGCCCCCGTCAGCACAAGCTGCCGCACACATTCATCCACACACGCACGCCCCATCGCCCGCGGATCATGCTTGCCCCATTCAGGCAGCAGACTCAGAGCCAGGGAAATCAACCGGCGGCTCCCATCGATCCGGATGACACTGCCATCCTGCGGCGCATCCCCAGACGCCCCGGCCAGCGGCTTGAGCACGGTGTTCCCCTGAACCTCATGATCATACTCCCGGATGACAGGCTCCCGGCTCACCACCGCAAAATCCCCCAGCACCCGCCGCAGCACCCCACCCAGTCCTTCATCGGAAAGCACAGGCAAGGACGCCCATTCCGGCGTCTTCCATTCGGCCTTCAGCCGCAGCCGCGGCGCATCGTGCAGACATCGGCAGTCCAGCTCGCACACGGTCTCCCCATGATGCCGCACCTTCAGAATTCCTGATCCATCACTGCTGCCCAGCTCCGTCAGCTCTGTCTCAAAAATCCCCGCCAGTTCCCGCAGCCGCGGCAGACTCTCCGCACGCACCGCCAGAACCATCCGTTCCTGACTCTCACTCAGGAAAATATGCCAGCTCTGCAGCCCAGGCTGCTTCAGTGGCGCACGCTCCAGCAGAATCTCCCCGCCCGTCTCGCTCAGCATCTCCCCGGCAGCACTCGAAAAACCTCCGGCCCCGCAGTCGGTAATGCATTCAATCAATCCCTCCGACCGCGCCGCCAGCACAAAATCCGCCGCCTTCTTCTCCTCGATCGGATTCCCGATCTGCACAGCCGTCTGGTCTTCCTCGTGCGAACTCGTCCCAAGCGCCGCACTCGAAAACGTCGCTCCCTTGAGCCCATCCAATCCCGTCCGCGCCCCCACCGCCAGAATCACATGCCCCGGCTTCACTTCCTTCGGAATGTCCGCACTCGGAATGATCCCTGCCGTGCCGCAGAACACCAGAGGATTGTAAAGAAACGTATCATCAAACTGAATCGCCCCGGCCACCGTCGGAATCCCCATGCGGTTTCCATAATCCCGCACCCCGCGCACCACCCCACGCATGATCCCAAGAGGATGAATCACATCCTTCGCCCGGATGTCCTCCTGCTTCGTGTCCGGCGGGCCAAAGCAGAAAACATCCAGCGAAGCCACCGGCCTCGCCCCCTTCCCCGCTCCCAGAATGTCCCGGATGACCCCGCCGAGCCCAGTGTTCGCCCCCGCATACGGCTCGATCGCACTCGGATGATTGTGCGTCTCCACCTTCAGACAGGCCGCAAGGCCGGGGTCGACCTCGATGAACCCGGCATTGTCCGTGAAGGCACTGAGCACAAACCCGGGCTTCCGCGCCATGATCTCTTCGCTGGGCTTCCGGATCAGCGTCCGGAAAATCCCATCCACCACCTCGGGCACCCCGTCACGCACATGCTCGATGCTCGCCCCGAAAATCCGGTGCTTGCAGTGCTCGCTCCACGTCTGCGCAATCACTTCCAGCTCCACATCGGTCGGTTCCCGCCCCACGCCCCGGAAATACTCCTGCACAGCCAGCATGTCCTCCCGGCTCAGACTCAGCTTCATCTCCCGCGACACCCCATGCAGGGCGTCGCCATCAAGCGGCAGAATCGGAATCGTGCGGAAAATCGGACGGTCGGCAGCAGGAACGCTCATGCCCCACCAAGCAGGCACCCCGCTCATAGTCAAACGCAGGAGAATTCCCTCCCCCCGGAAAAACCGTATTTTTCGCGTGCAGAACGCCCCCCGACCCCGCGTATCATCGCCCTGCGCCACGCCATGAAATTCTCCGTTCTCCTCCTCTCGACTCTCCTCCTAGCCGGCTCCGCCACCGCCGCCGAACCGCCTCCTCCGAAGGGAGCGAAAGCCGTTTCCCTGTTCGACGGCAAATCGCTCGACGGCTGGGAAGGCAATCCCAAACTCTGGAAAGTGGCAGACGGAGCCATCGCCGGAGGTTCCCTCACGGAACAGGTCGAACACAACGACTTCCTCGCCTCCCGCAAACCGTACGCCAATTTCATCCTCCGCATGAAACTGCGCCTCCGCGGCACCGGCTTCGTCAACAGCGGGATCCAGATGCGCAGCACCAGAGTCCCCAACTCCAGCGAAATGCGGGGCTACCAGTGCGACTACGGCGACCCCACATGGTGGGGCTGCGTCTACGACGAGAGCCGCCGCAACAAGGTCATGGCCCAGAGCGACATGAAGGCGCTCGACCCCGTGATCCGCCGCAACGACTGGAATGACTACGTGATCCGCGCCGACGGAGCCCGCATCACCACATGGATCAATGGCGTCATGGGCGTCGATTACTTCGAAGCCGACCCCGCCATCGAACGCGATGGTCTCATCGGCATCCAGGTCCACGGCGGTGGCAAAGCCCTCATCGAAGCAAAGGACATCTTCATCGAGGAACTCCCCGCCACCCCGCAGATCAAGGGAGCCCCCAATCCCCAGCCAGCCACCAAACCTTCCCCCGTCTCCCCACAGGAACAACTCGCCGGCTTCACCCTCCCGGAAGGATTCGAAATGGAACTCGTCGTCAGCGAAGACGAATCCAAAGGCTTCGGCAAGTTCATCACGGCCTGCTTCGACCAGCAAGGCCGCCTCTGGACGATGACGGCCCTCGAATACCCCGTCGATGCCAACGAAAATCCCGCCGCGGCCGACGCCCTCTACGCCAGCAAGGCCAAGGACAGGATTCTGGTCTACGATGTCATCGACCGCGGCACCAATGGCAACCCCCCGAAATTCGCCAAGGAACCAACCGTCTTCGCCGACGGCCTCGCCATTCCCCTCGGCATCCTCCCCTACAAGGACGGCTGCTACGTCCAGCACGGCCACGACATCGCCTTCCTCCGCGACACCAACAACGACGGCAAAGCCGACAAACGCGAAGTCGTCCTCACCGGCTTCGGCGTCCAGGATTCCCACCTCTTCCCACACCAGTTCACCCGCGCCCCCGGAGGCTGGATCTGGATGGCTCAGGGCGCCTTCAACTACGGCGAAGTCATGGGCACCGACGGCCGCAAAACAAAATTCGACCAGACCCGCATGGCCCGCTTCCGGCCCGATGGCTCAGCCTTCGAAATCACCAGCAACGGTCCCTGCAACATCTGGGGACTCGCCATGAACGGCGAAGGCGAATCCTTCATCCAGGAAGCCAATGACTTCGGCTACCCAGTCATGCCTTTCCACGAATACGGCAACTACCCAGGGTGCTCAAACGGCCAATGGAAAAGCTACGCCCCGGAATTCCCCAGCACCGCAGAATTCCGCATGGGCGGCACCGGCCTCAGCGGCCTCGCCCTCACCGATCCCTCCATGGCCTACCCCCCGGAATGGAGCGATGTCATGCTCGTCGCCAATCCCATCATCCGGAAAATCCAGGCCATCCGCATGCACCGCTCCGGTTCATCATGGAAACTCGAATGGCTCCCCGACTTCGTCCAGTCGAGCGATGAATGGTTCCGCCCAGTCGCCCTCACCCAGGGCCCCGATGGCTGCGTCTACATCACCGATTGGTACAACAAGATCATCAGCCACAACGAAGTCCCCCGCAATCACCCGGAACGCGACAAGAAACGCGGACGCATCTGGCGCGTGAAACACAAATCACAGAAGTGCTTCCCGGTCCCCGATTTCACGTCCCTGCCGGAAAAGGAAATCGTCGCCCGACTCGGCAGCCCAGCCACAGCCCAGGCCCACCTCGCATGGCAAGCCCTGCAGGACCGTCCTTCCCTTTTGGCAGAAACGGCCGGAGCCCTCAAGTCAATCATCGCGAACAGCCCGAACCCGGCCGCCCGTATCCAGGCCCTCTGGGCGGCGGCTGACTGCGGACTGACCCCGCAGATGCTGCTCGATCTCCTCGCGCACCCCTCCCGCAATGTCCGGCGCGAAGCGCTCCGCATGGCCCCGGAAATCGATGTCGCCGGTCCCGGCGATGCCCACACGGATCTCGTCCGCAAGGGCCTCGCCGACCCGGATGCCGAAGTCCGCGCGGAAGCCATCCGCGCCACGGCCCGCCTCGCCCTCCTGGAATCACCACACGCCCCGGCCTACCTCGCCATCCTCATCGGAGCAAGCCAGCCCAGCCTGCCGGAACCAATGACGGTCTCGTCGCAGTCCAGTAAACCCATCCGCGCCGGATCCGCCTACGAACGCGAATTCGAACGCTACCTCGTCCGGCTCTTCCTCGAACAGATGCCGCAACAGGTCACAGCCTTCCTCAAGGGCTCCATCCCGCAAGGCATCACCCCGGACCAGCAGCTCCTCGCCGCTCTCTCCCTTCCTCCAAAGGAATCAGCCCCGCGCGTCGCCGCCCTCATCGCCTCGCTCAGCGGCCCGCCCGGCGACGAGGAAATCCTCCGTCTCGCGGAAGCCCCCGACGCCCCGGAAGTGAAAACGGCTCTCGCCAGCCTCATCGCCAGACCGGAATCCCTCCAGTCACTCCTCCGCCAGCGCGCCCGCTTCGACGCCCGCATCCTCGCCCCCCTCATCACGGAAAAGGCACGCGAACTTCTCAGCGGAAATACCGCCATGGCCCTCCAGGTCATCTCAGCCTTCAAACTGACAGCTCTCGAGCCAGACCTCGCCAATCTCGCCGTCTCGCAGCCGACCGTCCCTGTCTTCCGCACACTCCGCGAACTCGGGAGCAAACGAGCCGACCTCTTCCTGCCGGCCTTCAAGTCGCCGCAGGCGGATGTCCGCGAAGAAGCACTCGCCTGCCTCGCAGCCACCCCGGACCAGCTCCTCCCACTCTGGCCGCAGCTCTCTCCAGCCCAGCGCAGCCGCGCCCTCGACGCCCTCAGCAGCTTCAAGGACGGTGCCGGCGCCGTCGTCGCCGCCGTCCAGGCCCAGTCCGTCCCCAGCGACGAACTCGACGGCCCCACCCTTGAGAAAATCGCCGCCGTCCTCGGCGAAAACGACCCCGCCCTCAAATCCCTCATGGAGAAAATGGGCAGCGCTTTCCGCCCAGTCCTCGTCCTCGACGGCCACAACGATTCCTTCGTCGATGAACCCATCACCCTCGAAGGCCCCTTCACCATCGAAACATGGGTCCGCCTCGCCAAGGGCATCGGCAACGACGACAGCATTCTCGGAGCCACCGGCGAAGCCGACTTCAACTTCTTCGGCAATACCTTCCGCGTCTGGACCAAAGGCGGCAACGACGTCATCGTCGCCAGCAAACCCAGCGTCCCGGACATGTGGACCCACATCGCCGTGACCCGCGACGAACAAGGCCACCTGCGCATCTACCTGAACGGTGAACCCGATCAGGCCGAAGGCAAACCAGACGCCGCCACCTTCCAGAACCTCCGCATCGGCCGCAGCAATGTCCCCGCAGGAACGGCCGCCGCCCTCGCCGAATTCCGCATCTGGAAAACCTGCCGCTCCCCCCAGCAGATCCGCGCAGGCTTCGACCGCTCGTTCGCAGGATCCCAACCCGATGGCCTCGCCCGCCAGTTCTCCAGCAACTCATGGGGCAAACTCCACGGCACCGCCAAAGTCGCCCGCACCACGGACTTCCCCGCCGTCATGACCGATGCCGAAGCCGCGGCCATGGACGCAAAGTATGCGAAATTCCACGCGCTTGCCTCGCAGCCAGGCGACCCCGCCATCGGCAAGTCCCTCGCCACCGTCTGCATGGGCTGCCACACCATCAATGGCACCGGCGGCCTCATCGGACCCAACCTCAGCGGAGCCGGAGCCATGGGACTCGATGGCGTCCTCCGCAACCTCCTCACCCCAAATGCAGCCATGGAACCAGGCTACCGCGTCTACCGCACCGAACTGGCCGACGGATCCCTCAAGGAAGGCTTCCTCGTAAGCGAAGAAGAAAAAGCCATCGTCTTCCGCCAGGTCGGACTCCCGGACGAACGCATCCCGCGCGACCAGATCCGCAGCGGCAAATACCTGCGCCGCTCGCTCATGCCGGAAGGACTCCTCGACGCTTTCTCGGATCAGGAGGTCTCCCACCTCTTCGCCTACCTCATGTCGCTCAAATAAATCCGCTTTCCCTGTCCGCTCGGCGGAAACCGCGGCTGTCTGCCCACAGACACCTCCGCTTCCCACACCATCACTCTCCCTTCCCCCCATGAAACTCCTGCTCGCCGCCCTCGTCATGGCCTCCGCCACCACCAGCCTCCACGCCGAGGAACCCGCGCCACGCCAGTCCTCCCAGTCACTCGAAGTCAAAAGCACCAGCGGCGAGAAATCGAAACTCTCCTTCTGGCTCGCCCTGCCCCCAGACGCCCAGCAGAAGCCCGCCGACGGTTGGCCCCTCCTCGTCTTCCTCCACGGAGCCGGAGAACGGGGCGATAACCTCGACCAGGTCAAACAGCACGGCCCCCCCAAACTCATCGGCAAGGAAAAAGCCCTCGATTCCTTCATCGTCGCTTCCCCCCAATGCCCCAAAGGCCGCTGGTGGGACGTCAGCGAAATCCGCCAGCTCATCGACCACCTCTGCGAATCCCAACCCGTCGACCGCAGCCGCATCGTCCTGACCGGCCTCAGCATGGGCGGATTCGGTACATGGAACTTCCTCGCAGAATACCCCGACTTCCTCGCCGCCGCCGTCCCCATCTGCGGAGGCGGAAAACCGGAGTCAGCCGACCGCTTCAAACACGTCCCCCTCCATTGCTTCCACGGCGCTCTCGACAAGGTCGTCCCCCAGTCGAAAAGCGATGAAATGATCGAGGCCCTCAAGAAAGCAGGAGCCAAACCGCTCTACACGGTCTATCCTCAGGCTGACCACGATTCATGGACCGCCACCTACGCGGAACCGGAACTCTACAAGTGGATGCTCGCACAGCGCCGCCCCTCCAAATAACCAGCCGCTCTCATTCCGGGTTGCACTGCGCATCCTCCGCGGAAGTCTGACGGACCTGACTTCCGTTCATGAATTCTCCCGCGTCCCCGATTCCCCTGCGCCTCGTCATCGCCTGCGGCGGCACCGGCGGTCACCTTTTCCCCGGCATCGCCGTAGCCCAGGAAGCAAAACGCCGCGGCTGGGAAACCCTCCTCCTCATCTCAAGCAAGCAGATCGATGCCCTCGCCACCGAGGGCCATGACGACCTCCGCTTCGAAAAACTGCCGGCCATCGCCATGCCCAGCCCGCTCTCGCCGGCCATGGCCCGGTTCCTCTGGCGCTTCTGGAAAACCCGCGGGCAATGCCTCCAGCTGCTCCGCAGCTTCAAGGCGGATGCCGTCCTCGGCATGGGCGGATTCACGTCCCTCCCCCCAGCCATGGCAGGACGCAAACTCGGACTCCGCACCTTCGTTCACGAATCCAATGCCGTCCCCGGCAAGGCCAATCGCCTCACGGCCCGCTTCTGCGACACCGTCCTCGTCGGCCTTGCAGCCTGCGCCCCCCACTTCCCGAAATCCCGGACGCTCGTGACCGGAACACCACTCCGCTCGTCCCTCACCCAGCCAGCCGACCCCGCCAAAGCCGCCGCCTTCTTCAGTCTCGAACCAGGCCGCCCGACCATCCTCATCATGGGCGGCAGCCAAGGTGCCCGCGGAGTCAATCAGGCCGTCATCTCTTCCCTGCCCACCCTCGCCAAAGCAGCCGACCGAATCCAGATCCTCCACATCACCGGACCCCAGGACTTCAACCTCGTCGCCCCGGAATACCAGAAATACCCGTCGCTCGTCAGCCATGTGGCCCCGTTCTGCCAGCACATGGAACTGGCCTACGCCATGGCCACCGTCGCCGTGACCCGCTCGGGTGCCAGCAGCCTCACCGAACTCAGCGCCGCCGCCATCCCTTCCATTCTCGTTCCCTACCCCTTCGCCGCCGACGACCACCAGCGACGCAACGCAGACGTCTTCACCAGCGCCAAGGCCGCCATCGCCGCCGAAGAATCAACCCTCACCGGCGACCACCTCGCCACGCTGCTCCTCGACCTCCTCGCAGACGAACCACGCCGCAAATCACTCGCGCAGCACATGCAGCTGCTCGCCCCAGCCAATGCCGCCGCCCTCGTATGCGACGCCATCGCAGCACGCTAGGCTCTGGTTCACTCAATCCGCGTCAGGGTCACCCCCCCGATGTCGACCCCCATTCCTCCCGGGCCCGGCACCACGGTCAACTCGAGTTCCTGCCGCCCCCCCGGAAGCCGCCACTCGCCCAGCGGCACTTCCCTGAAGGCCTTCATGTACGACTCACCGGCCCGCGGCACGCGGTCGTTCTCTGCCCCCGTCAGCGGAGGATCATGTATCCCCGTCAGCTTGCCTGACAACTGCTCCGGCCCGCAGCGCACCACCACCTCCGCACCCGGTGCCACCCACGCCGCCGCCACCGACACGGACAAACGGCACGATTCGGGCAAGGCAATCACCCACCGCACCTTGCCTCCCGTTTCCCGCCACGCTGGAAAGTACGAACAGTTAGGGGCCCTCGCGCTGCGCACCACGCCGCCTTCCGGAACCCCGTCCCGGGCCGGCAGCGACGCCACCGGAAATTCCCGGTAACCCACCGTAAACGGCCGCTCCTTCGGCTCCCGCCCCACCCCCATCTCGCGCCGCCAGTCGTCCACCCGCCGGCGCAATTCCCCGGCTACCTCCGCATGAACCGCCGCCACATCACGCGTCTGCCCAGGGTCGGCCTCCATATCGTAAAGCCTCCCAGCCGCATCAAGCCTCCATCGCCCGCTCCGCACCCCGGTCTTCCCATTCCAATGCGAAAACACGGGCCGTTCCTCCCATTCCGCCGCCGGATCCAGCAGCAGCGGCAGCAGTGAATGGCCATCCAGTGGCTGCTTCGGCGCAGCAGACAACCCTGCCGCCTCCACAAGGGTCGGCAGCACATCGACCGCCGCACAAACCCGCCGCACCACCGTCCCAGCCGCAATTCTCCGCGGCCACCGCACATAACACACGGACCGCACACCCCCCTCGTCGACACTCCCCTTGATCCCCCGCATCCCGCCATTCCAGCGCACATTGTTCGGCCCATTGTCACTGCAGTAAATCACCAGCGTGTCGTCCCGCAGCCCCAGACCATCGAGATGCCCCAGCAAACGACCCATCCCGGCGTCAAGATGCTCGCACATCGCCAGCGCCGCCTTCGTGAACCTCTTCTCGGCTTCGCTCCGCTCGCCGCCCAGCATTGTCAGCTCCCGGGCTTCCTGCCGCCGCCACGCCTCCTCAGGCACCTGCATCGGCGAATGCGGCACCGGCATCGCCAGATAACAGAAAAAGGGCCGATCCCGGTGACGCGACACAAAATCCATGGCCCGCCCGACAAGGTCGTCGGTCAGATATCCCTTCGCCACCACAGGCTTCCCCTCACTCTCCAGCACCGCATCAAAATAAGTTCCCCAGTGCCCCGACGTGAACCCCCAGAATTCCCCGAAACCAAACGCCCGCGGATGATGCGGCCACTGCGTCCCGTTGTGCCACTTGCCAAACGCTCCCGTCACATACCCCGCCCGACTCAACACCTGCGCCACCGTTTCCTCATCCGCATTGAGACGCTCCCCACCGCGGCTCACATCATGAACCCCACCGCGCAGATGCCACCGCCCAGTCAGCAGCTCTGCCCGCGTCGGCGAACAGACAGGACAGACATAAAAACGCTCAAGCCGCACCCCATCCCGCGCCAGTCCATCCAGATGCGGCGTCGCCAGCTGCAGATTCCCACTCGAACTCAGATCGCCCCAGCCCTGGTCGTCGGCCACCACCAGCAGTATGTTAGGACCACGCCCGGCCCAGCAATCCGGAACAAGCGAACCCCAGCCGCACAGAACCACCACCAGCCGCCGCAGCACGGATTTCATTTCACCAGCGGCCTCTCCCGCCTCCAGCGCAGCATGGTCTCCACGTTCCTCCGGAAAATCTCCCCGGCCTGATTCTTCCCTCCCTCGGGATGCTGTGCCGATGTCTCCCGCCGATACACCTCCTCCGTCTCCACATCAGCCGGATCCCCCGTCCGCTCCTGCCAGTCCCGCAGCGCCCGCCGCATCCCGTCCAGCACCGCCGCCGACCCCGGTTCCCCCGCCAGATTCCTCAGTTCATCAGGGTCAGCCTCGCAGTCGTAGAGTTCCTCCGCAGGCCGCTCCGCCGCCATGATGGGCGACTGCTCGGCGCTCAGCTTCCCTTCCGCATGCAGCCGCCGCATGGCCTGCACAATGGCCTTCTCATCCTTGTAGCGGTTCGGCTGCAGATAAGGCCGGTTCGGAAACCCGTTCCGGATGTACTTCCAGCGCCGGTCCCGCACACTCCGGATCAGATCCTCGGTCTCATCAGCCCGATCCCGCGCCGCAAATACATAACGCCGCGGTTCATACCCCTCCGCCAGAATGTTCCGGCCATGCATCGCCCCAGGCACCGCCAATCCCGCCAGCGCCAGAGTGCACGCCGCCAGATCAATGTGCTCCACCACATCATCCCGCACCCGACCCGCCGCCACCCCCGGCCCACGCACCACCAGCGGTACATGCACCCCGCCATCATACAGAAACTGCTTGTTCCTCACATGACTCACCCCGTGATCTGTCATGAAGAAAATCACGGTCCGGTCCAGCTCCCCAGCCTCCCGCAGCCTCGCCACGACCCGGCCCACTTCATGATCAGTCATCCGCACGGTGTCCAGATACTGCGCCCAGTCCGCCCGGATCACCGGATCATCCGGCAGCCACGCAGGCAGCTTCACCGACGCCGGATCAGTCACACTGCCCAACTCCTTCCGCACCCGCCCGGGCCACGCCGGCCCAGGTGCCTGCCCCCGGTTCTTCCCACCATTGAGCTGCACCTGCACAAAGAATGGCTTGCCCTCAGCCCGTGCCGCCCAGTGCCCCTCATCGTACGCCGACTTCTCGTCCCACTCGAAATTGTAATCGGTCTTCGCCACCTTCACTGACTGCCCAGCCTTCCCCTCACGCAGAAAGGCCTCCAGATTCAGGTTGTTCGCATGATAGCCAGCTTCCCGCATCAGCTCGGGCACCAGCCTCACCCCGGCAGGCAACTGAATCCGATGCCCTGGCACACTGGAACGATGATGCTGCGCCCCGATGCTGGTCTGATACCGCCCCGTGATAAGCGCCGACCGGCAGATGCTGCAGATCGGTGCCGTCACATAAGCCCGCACAAATTTCGTGCCCTCCGCTGCCAGCCCATCCACCGCAGGCGTCTTCACCCCTACATCACGATAACAGGAAAAATCCGCCGACATGTCCTCCACCACAATCCACACCACATTAGGCCGCACCTCCCCCACAGCCCCCCACACGGATCTCACCGCCACCAGCAGCATCAGCAGAATCGTCTTCATACAGACATCAGTTTTCCCCGGACCTGAAAAACCGGACACCCCCGCGACAGCGTAACAGGAAGACCCTGCCGCCGCCCCCTCAGCCAGTCAGGACTTCCACCCGCAATCCTCAGGCTTCGCCGTACACGGATTCCGCGGCAGAACACGCGCCCGGCCTCCCGAGAATCGTCTCCAGCGCGCTCAGCACCAACTGCACATTGCGCCGCGTGCTGCTGCTCCCCATCAGACCAATCCGCAGGGCCTTCCCTTTGAACGGACCCAGCCCAGCCCCGATCTCAATCCCATACTCCTGCAGCAGCCTCCGCCGCACCGCCGCCTCATCCACCCCCTCAGGCGCATGAATCGCATTCAGCGTGGTCAGCGAATGCGATGGAATGTAACGCAGTCCCATTGCCTCAAGTCCAGCCCTCAGCGCCAGATGATTCTTCCGGTGCCGCGCCTGCCGCACCTCCAGTCCCTCTTCCAGCACCACCGCACAGGCCTCCCGCAGCGCATACGTCATGTTGATCGGCGCAGTATGATGATACACCCGGTCCGCTCCCCAGTAGCTCCGGATCATCGTCATGTCGAGATACCATGACTGCACTTTGGTCTTCCGCGCATCCATCCGCTCCAGCGCCCGCGGCGAAAAGGTCACCGGAGACAATCCCGGAGGACAACTCAGACACTTCTGCGTCCCGCTGTAGCACGCATCAATCCCCCACCCATCCACCTCCAGCGGCAAGCCCCCCAGCGACGTCACCGCATCAACCACAAACAAGGCCCCCGCCCGCCGCACCAGCCCGGAAATCTCCTCCAGCGGCTGATGCGCCCCCGTGCTCGTCTCGGCATGCACCAGACCCACCACCTTCACCCCCGGATGCGCCTTCAGGGCGGCTTCCACACGCTCGGCCGGCACCACTTCCCCCCACGGCACCTCAATCGCATGCACCACAGCCCCGGCCCGCTCCATCACATCCTTCATCCGCCCGCCAAACACCCCGTTCACACACACAATCACTTCATCCCCAGGCTCCACCAGATTCACCACCACCGCTTCCATCCCGGCACTGCCGGTTCCACTCACCGCCAGCGTCATCTCGTTCGCCGTCCGGAAAACGGCCTGCAGCTGCTTCCTCGTGTCGTCCATCAAGGCCAGATACTCAGGATCCAGATGCCCCAGCGTCGGCGCCGCCATCGCCTGCAGCACCCGCGCAGGCACATCGCTCGGCCCAGGACCCAGAAGAACTCGCTGCGAAGGATGAAAGGTGCCAGTCAGAGATTGCATCCCCACGGACTAATCCCCCAGCCTCCCGCGCTCAATTGAAAATCTCCGCAGCTTCGCTCCATTCCCACCCAACATGCCCTCAGTCTCCCGCCGCTCGTTCACCCGCTCGCTCGCAGCTTCCTCCCTCGCCCTCCCGGGCTCCCTCCGCGCCACCACCCCAGCAGCACCCCCCAATGACGAAGTCTGGTTCTTCGTAACCGCCGACCCCCAGATCCACCTCGATAAATGGGGCACCGCAGGCACCGAAGCAACCATCCACACCATCAATCAGCTCCCCGGCCAACCCTTCCCGCCCGGCGGCACCATCGCCACACCCCGCGCCGTCCTCGTCCTCGGCGACCTCGTCGATGTCACCAACGACCCCAGACACTGGCACGCATACACCCGACTCTTCGACCCCAATGGCAAGGCTCTCCTCCGCTTCCCTGCCTTCGAAGGCATCGGCAATCACGACCTCTCCCCGGAATCGGCCGACGGCTTCAGCAATGTCCAGTCTGCCTTCATCCAGCGCTCCCGCAGCCGCATCGGTCCCGAATCCTTCCGCTACTGCAGCAGCCACTACCACTACTCATGGGACTGGAACGACCTCCACCTCGTCCAACTCAACCTCTTCCCAGGCAATTCCCACCGCCCCGTCTACGACCGCCCAGCCCCATGGAATAATCCACGCCAGAGCCTCGACTTCCTCCGGAGCGACCTCAAAGCCACCGTCGGCTCCAGCCAGCGCCCCGTCATTCTCCTCTGGCACTACGGTCTCAGAGGCTGGGGCCTCGAAAAATGGTGGACCCCAGCCGACCTCGCCGCCCTCCGCGAAACCATCGCCCCATACAACATCGCCGCCATCCTCCACGGCCACGAACACTCCTTCGCCCAATACACATGGGAAGGCTTCCCCGTCTTCATGTGCCCCTCCCCACAGAAAGACCGCGACCCCAAATCCCCAGACTCCCCCAGCACCCCCAAGGGCTTTCTCGCCCTCCGCTACGCCCACGGCCAACTCGACCTCGCACACCACACCGACAAAGGCTGGGCCGAAACATGGTCCCGCAAGGTCTTCCCAGTTTCCACAAAATAACTTGTTGCCGCAATAGCGGCATTGCCATATAATGACCGGATCCTCCCCCGGTCATGCGCCCACTCACCGCCCTCGCCTCCGCCCTCCTCGCGCTCGCCCTCCACGCAGAGGAACCACCACCCGCAAATCCCCCGGCCCCTCCCGCTCCCGCAGACCTCACCGCCTCGGAACTCGCCTCCCGCGGCCGCCTCGCCTTCGATCAGCAGAACTTCCCGGAAGCAGCCCGACTCCTCTCCCAGCTCTCGGCAGACTACGCGGAATCCCCCGCCGCTGCCCCGCTCATCGAGAACGCCCGGCCCATGCTCGCCCTCTGCCTCATCAAGGCAGGCGACTTCTCCGCTGCTCTCGAACTCGCCAGCACCGCCCTCGCATCGCCAAAGCTGCCACCCGAGGCCCGCGAGGAACTCTCCTTCTGGCGCGGCATCTGCCTCCTCCAGACCAATCAGCCCACCCAGGCCCAGGAACAGTTCGGTACCTACTACGCCAATCCCCAGCACGACCGCACCCGGCGCTTCGAAGCCTTCCTCCTCTTCGCCTCAGGCTACCTCCACGCCAACGACCCCGCCGGAGCCGCCGAATTCCTCTCGGACCAGATCCCCAAACTCCCCAGAGACCAGCAGGAAATCGCCGGCCGCGCCTCGGTTCTGCTCCTCCACTCCCTCATCGCCTCACAACAGCTCCAGCAGGCCACCAGACTCGTCCACACGTCCTTTCCCTCCCTCCCCAGCCTCACCCAGATCGTCTCATTCCAGCTCCTCACCCTCCAGCTCAGCTCGCTCCTCATCGAACATAACCTCCCCACCGAAGCCATCACCTGCCTCCAGCGCCTCTGGCCCCATCAGCAGCTCCTCTCCCATCAGCGCCAGACCCTCGCCAGATGGCAGACCCGCCACACCCAGCTCCGCTCCAGAGGCCCCCAGCGCGAAACCCTCGCCTTCCAGACCAGTGCCGTCATCACCCGCATCGAACGCGAACTGGCCGAATTCGAGAAAATCCCGGACTACGACGCCACCCGCCTCCTCCAGCTCGCCCACGCCTTCTCGCTGCTGAACCGCTGGTACGAAGCCGCGTCCCTCCTCGATCACCTCGCCGCTTCCTTCGATCCCAGCCCCACCACCGAAAAAGCCTCCCTCTCCGCCATCGAAGCATGGCAGCACATCGCCCAGCACCACAAAACCCTCGCCTCAGCAGACCACTACCTCCTGATCTTCGGTGAACACCAGCGCGGCAACCATATCCCGGAAGCCCTCTCCGCCCGCGCCCACGCCCTCCGCAGCCTCGGCCAACTCGACGCCGCCATCACCACCTTCGGCGACCTCGCCAACGAATGGCCCCGCCACCCCCTCGCCCCGCTCGCCATGCTCATGGGCGGCATCTCCCAGCTCGAATCAGCCCAGGAACCCGCCGCCCTCCTCACCTTCGAAGCCCTCCTCTCCCGCTTCCCCCAACACCCCACCAGCGAAGAGGCCCGCTTCTGGCAGGCCATGACCCTCTCCTTCCTCCAGCGCTACCCGGAAACCATCACCAACTTCACCTCATTCCTCGAATCGTTCCCCTCCAGCCGCTACCAAACGGACGCCGAATTCGAAATCGCCCGCGCCACCCACAACCAGCTCCTCCACCCCAGGGCCATCACACTCCTCTCCCGGTTCATCCAAGATCACCCCACCCACCGCTCCACCCCGGACGCCCACCTCCTCCTCGCCGAATCCCTCATGGCCACCGGCGAAATCAACAAGGGACTCGCGGAACTCAGGAAGATCCCCAGAGAATTGCCACGGCTCCACGAGGAAGCCATCTTCAAAACCGGTCACGCCCTCGCCAGACTGGAACGCTGGAACGACGCCGCCAGCCACTTCGCCTCGTTCATCAGGGATAACCCACGCAGCCACCGCCTCGCCGAAGCCGCCCACCAGCAGGCCCGCGCCGCCACCCGCGCCGGAAAGCCAGACGAGGCCCGCGCCCTCGCCCGCCATACCATCCTCCAGCTCGGCAACGACCCCGCCGCCGCAGGCGTCGAGGACTTCCTCCTCGCCTCCCAGAACCTCCACCGCGGACCCGATGCCTCCCGCACCTTCCTCAACCAGCTCGCCCGCGACTCCACCGACGCCACCACCAAAGGCCTCACCACGCTCTCACTCCGACTCGACTGGGCCCGCGCCCACTTCATTGCCCGATCCTCCCCCGACGAAGCCCAGCTCCTCTGGTTCTCCCTCCACTCCAGACTCGTTCCCGCCAATCACCACCCACGCATCATCGCCGACTGCGCAGACGCCTGCCGCTCACTCGGCAACACCCCCACCGCCACCAGCCTTTACTCCGCCCTCCGCCAATGGCACCCACGGTCCCCGGAACGCGAACGCGCCTCCCTCGGTCTCGGCCTCATCGCCGCCTCCGCAAACCGCCACGACGACGCACTCCACTGGCTCAACCTCTGCATCGCTGAATCCTTCTCCGGTCACCCACCCGCCGCAGCCCTCCTCGCCAAAGCCAGCATCCTCGCCGGCCGCCAGCACACCTCAGCCGCCCTCGCCACCCTCACCAGCGTCACCACCAGCCCGCTCGCCTCCCCCCAGCAGAAATGCCAGGCACTGCTCGCCCTCGGCCACCTCCACCTCGCCAGCCGCGACCCCACACGCGCCGCCCCCTTCTTCCAGCGCTGCTACCTCTCGGGTGCCAAATGGAAGGATTCCGCCGCCGATGCCAGATTCCACCACGGCCTCTGCCTCGAACAGCAGAACCACACGGACGAAGCCGCCGCGGTCTACCGCGAACTCGTCGCCAGACCCGACCTCGCCACCTTCCCACACACAGCCAAGGCCGACAAACGACTCGCCGCCCTCACCCCCTCCCCATGAAACCCCTCACCACTCTCCTCGCCCTCCTCACCACCTGCCCAGCCGATACCCTCCACCTCCGCAACGGCCACTCGGTCCCCTGCGAACTCCTCTCCACCTCAACCACAGCAGTCCGCATCCGCTACCTCCAGAAGGAAATCCGCTCAGTCCCCCTCAAGGACATCGACCGCATCTCGTTCTCCCCTCTCCAAGGCGAAACAGAGGCCACCTCTCTCGCCATCTCCACAGGCAATCCCACGCCGCTGACCAGCTTCTGGATCCGCCGCCAGCCATGGCTCGCCATCCCGGATTCCCCTGCCGGAAAACTCGGCCTCACCTACGCCAGCCTCCTCGCCTCCCACCCGTCACCAGACCGACTCAACCGCGCCCTCGCCATCTGCCTCCAGATCGAATCCGCGGACTGGAACCCGGAAACCAAAGCCCACGCCCGCGCGGGACGCCTCCGCATCCTCCTCCAGAAGGGCGAACTCAAGGAACTCCGCAGCACCGCTTCCACCCTCGCCGAAACCTCTTCCCGCTTCCCCAGAGCCATCATCGAAATCCAGTACATCCTCGCTGAAGCCGCCGCCACCGAACTCGCCTCGCTCGTCTCCTCCCACCCCCGCTGGCACCTCGACGACTCCCTCTCCGCACAGCACCACCAGCTCCTCGCCTCCGCCACCGACGGCTTCCTCTTCGCTCACCTCTTCCACGGATCCGAAGAAGACCTCGCCGCCAGAGGCCTCTGGAACGCATCCCAGCTCGCCGCCACCCACGGCAATCCCACCGCCGCCACTGCATGGGCCACCGATGTCACCCGCTTCTACCCCGCATCCCCCCAGAAATCAGCCGCCGCCGCCTTCCTCGCCCAGCAGCAGCCACCCACCCCGGCAACTGCCCAGCCAACCCTCCCCGACCCCCCTCCATGAATGCCGCCGATCAGCACACCGATCCCCAGCCACCCAAAGGCGGCGGCCTCCTCATCAGCCTCGCCGTCCACGCCGCCCTCCTCAGCCTCACCCTCCTCGTCGTCGTCAGCCGCTACCTCCAGCCAGCAGAAGATCCCGTCTTCACCCCAACCCAAAGAGTCCTCCTCCCCGCACAGATCCGCGAACACCGCATGAACGCGGCCCGCCACGACGCCAGCGCCCCACGCCCCTCCTACAGCCCCAGAATCACCGGCTCCTCCCCCTCGCCCATCGCCATCCCCCCCACCCCGGAAGTCAATGTCCAGCAGATGCTCCCCCTCAACCCCTCCCAGATGGTCAGCGACCAGATCGCCAGCCTCATCGGCTCCGCAGGTGAAGGCGCAGGCACCGGACAAGGCCTCTCCGGCGGCGCAGGCACCGGCCCCGCCACCGCAGGCGTCAGCTTCTTCAGCATCAACGACGCCACCAGATCCATCGTCATCATGATCGATGTCTCCCAATCCATGTTCAGCCGCACCGGCGACTACGATTCCGCTTCCCGCAAACTCATCCGCACCGGCAGCCGCCAGGCCTTCCACACCATCCGCATGGAAGCCCTCCAGCTCATCAGCAGCCTCGGACCGGATACCCGCTTCGGCATCATCCGCTGGAGCGGCAGCGCCCGTTCATGGCAGCCCTCCCTCGTCCGCGCCACCGACGCCAACAAGGCAGCCGCCCGCGAACACATCCTCCATGAAGTCGATGCCGAATCCGCCCCCCCCACCGGCGGCCGACCCGGCGGCACCAGACACGACTACGCCCTCGAAGAACTCTTCCGCCTCGCCCCCGAATCCGCCTTCATGCTCACCGACGGCAATGCCACCAGAAGCTCCCCGCGCGGCGGCATGTCACCCATCCCCAACAGCGAAATCTTCGACCTCCTCACCTCCGCCTCCCACTCTCTCCCCTCACCCCCCCGCATCCACACCATCTACTACATCACCGGAACCGACCGCAAAGAAGAGGAAGAACTCCTCCGCGGCATCGCCCGCAGAACCAAAGGGAAATTCCGCAAGGTCTCCGCCACCCCCGCCCCCAAACCCAGCTGACCCCCTCACCATCAGGATTCTGCACCAAAAACCACCTCTCCCGGCAGTCCCGCACTTTTTACACTGCAATTCTCAGCCCGCAGTGGCATAATGTCAGGCTGTCCCATGAAGCCCAACTCCCCGCCACGCCGCTCCCGATCCCCACGGCCCTCCCCTCACTCCCTCGATTTCTCCTCGGGCTGGAACTACTCCCCAGCTCCGGAATCCATCCGACCCCACATCCGCAGCGAATACGGTCTCTTCATCGGCGGAAAATGGCGCTCCCCCAGCTCCGGCCAGTTCCAGCCCATCATCAACCCCGCCACCGAAGCTACCCTCTGCCACGTCGCCGCCGGAAACGCAGACGACATCAACCTCGCCGTCCAGCACGCCCGCTCAGCCAGCGAAAAGGTCTGGTCCCGCATGCCAGCCCTCGAACGCGGCAAATACCTCTACCGCATCGCCAGACTCCTCCAGGAAAAATCCCGCGAACTCGCCGTCCTCGAAACCCTCAATACCGGTAAACCAATCCGCGAAAGCCGCGACGTCGACCTCCCCCTCGCAGCCGCCCACTTCTTCCACCACGCCGGCTGGGCCGACAAACTCCCCTACGCCTTCCCCGGCGCTTCCCCCCAACCCCTCGGCGTCGCCGCCCAGATCATCCCATGGAACTTCCCCCTCCTCATGGCCGCATGGAAAATCGCCCCGGCCCTCGCCTGCGGCAACACCGTCGTCCTCAAGACCGCTGAAACCACCCCCCTCACCGCCCTCCACCTCGCCGCCCTCTGCCAGGAAGCAGGCCTGCCCGACGGCGTCGTCAACATCGTCCCCGGCAACCGCGCCACCGGAGCCGCCCTCGCCCAGCACACCGGCGTCGATAAAGTCGCCTTCACCGGCTCCACCACAGCCGGCAAATCCATCGCCCGCCACCTCGCAGGCACCAACCGCCCCCTCACCCTCGAACTGGGCGGGAAAGCCGCCAACATCATCTTCGCCGACGCCCCCCTCGACCAGGCCATCGAAGGCATCATCAATGGCATCTACTTCAATCAGGGCCACGTCTGCTGCGCCGGCAGCCGACTCCTCGTCGAAGAATCCGCCGCCCCCACCGTCATCCGCAGACTGCGCGACCGCATGGCCACCCTCCGCCTCGGCGACCCCCTCGACAAAAACACCGACATCGGAGCCATCAGCAGCGCAGAACAACTCCGGAAAATCAAGGAACTCGTCGCCAGCGGCTCGGCCGAAGGAGCCTCTCTCTGGCAGAACCCCTGCCCCCTCCCCGACCGCGGCTTCTGGTACCCACCTTCCTTCTTCACCAACGTCTCCGCCAGCCACCGCATCGCCCACGAGGAAATCTTCGGCCCCGTCCTCTCCATCCTCACCTTCCGCACCCCGGAAGAAGCCGCCGAACGCGCCAACAATACCAGCTACGGCCTCAGCGCAGGCGTCTGGACCGACAAGGGCAGCAAAGCCTTCGCCATCGCCCGGAAACTCAAGGCAGGCGTCATCTGGGCCAATACCTACAACCGCTTCGACCCCGCCAGCCCCTTCGGTGGCTTCCGCGAAAGCGGCTTCGGCCGTGAAGGCGGCCGCCACGGCCTCGCTGCCTACACCCGCATCTGACCCAGCGCCGCCCACCCATGCCCTTCCTGCCGGATCTGTCGTTCACCCAGCGCATGCTCGTTCTCGGCATGCTGCTGCTGACCGCCGTCCGCATGGTCATCGCCGCCAACCTCGGACTCACTCCGGACGAAGCCTTCCTCGCCGAATGGGCCCGCCACCCGGGCATCGCCAGCATGGAGGGCGGCTGGACCCCCGCCCTGCTCACCATCCCGGGATCTTCCCTCCTCGGCCCCACCCCTCTCGGCATCCGCTGGCTCATGCCCCTCACGGCCGCGGCCACCACATGGGTCCTCTACCAGCTCGTCCGCCGCGCCACCGGCGATAAACAGGCCGCATGGGCCGCCTGCCTCCTCAACCTCACCCCGGCCTTCAATCACGCCGCCATCTTCCTCCGCCCGGAACTTCCCGCCGTCTTCCTCCAGCTCTGCGGCATGGCCGCGCTCTGGAAGGCCCTCCACCGCGCCTCCAGCTGGGACTGGCACTGGGCCCTCGCCGGAATCCTCTTCGGATTGGCCTTCTACTCATGGCCCGGCACCTTCTGGAGCCTCATCGCCACAGCCACCCTCCTCGCCGGAGCCCGCCGCTGGCGCCGCCACATCTTCCGCCCGGGCTTCTGGATCCTCCTCGCCGACGCCGCACTCTTCGCATGGCCCATCTGGCACTGGAACCAGCAGCATGCCATGGCCGGATTCCACCGCTGGCACGAACTCATCCGTCCCTCCCAGACAACCAACTGGCTCGGGCCTTTTTTCCTGATCGCCAAATGGAGCCTCGCCCTCACCCCTCTCATCTTCGCCGCCACCGTCTGGGCCATCTACCGCGGACTCCAGCGGTGGAACTCCAGTGACGCCGGACGCTTCTTCGCCGCATTCTCACTCGTTCCCTTCGCAGGTGCACTCGCCGCTTCCCTCGGCGGCGGCCACGCCACCAACTGGATCGCCCCGGCCCTCCCAGCCCTCTGCGCACTCACCGCATGGGCATGGGACGACATCTCCCCGCAGAACATCGCGCGCCGCCAGCGCCTCCAGTGGCTCAGCGTCCTCCCCGCCTTCATCCTCACCCCCATCGCCATCGAACCCGATATCCTCCGCCTCGCCGGCCTCACCATCCCCCCAAGCCGCGAACCCTCCCGCTCATGGCGCGCATGGCAAACCACCACCTCGGAAGCCTCCCGCATCATCGCCGCCGCCCTCCCCCAGGCAGAACTCGACTCCCGCGGGTCCCGCCGCCTCTTCCTCATCGCCGATTCCCCGGACCTCGCCTCCATCCTCAGCCTCCACCTCCCCCGCAATCTGCCCGTCCGCCGCCCCACCCCATCCCACCCTCTCGTCCACCCCATCGCCGCCCCCATCCCAGATTCCTCCTACCACTTCTGGCCACGCTACGACTCCATCACCAGCGGCCGCAGCTTCTTCGCCGGATGCACCGCTCTCTTCTTCACCGAATCCACCCAGAGCGAACCACCACCGGAAATCTCCCGAGCCTTCACCTCGTGGCGCACCCTCGCCGTCTTCGACACCAACGCCAGTCAGCTCCCCATCCGCCGCACCACCGTTTTCGCTTGCTACGGCTACACCGGAATCCCTGAATGATCCCCATGCCCACCAGCCAGGCCCTCTCCCTCTCCATCGTCATCCCTCTCTACAACGAAGAGGAAAATGTCGCCGCCCTCACCGACGAAGTGGCCCGCGCCATCCCCCATCAGGATTGGGAACTCATCTACGTCGATGACGGCTCGACAGACCAGACCGTCGCCCGCATCCCCCGACTCCCATTCGTCCGCATCCTCGAATTCACCAGCAACCGCGGCCAGTCCGCCGCCATGCACGCAGGCATCCATGCCGCCAGAGGCCAGCTCATCGCCCTCCTCGATGGCGACCTCCAGAATGACCCCGCCGATATCCCGAAACTCATCGCGGAAATCGAAAAGGGCTTCGACCTCGTCTGCGGCTACCGCGCCAAACGCCGCGATTCCACCTTCCGCCGCCTCCAGAGCCGCATCGCCAACTGGGTCCGCAGCCGCTTCACCGGCGACGGCGTCCGCGATACCGGATGCTCCCTCAAGGTCATGCGCCGCGAATGCCGCGACGCCCTCATCCTCTTCCGCGGCATGCACCGCTTCATCCCAGCCCTCATCAAGGGAGCCGGCTTCCGCCTCACCGAAATCCCCGTCAACCACCGCCCGCGCCTCCACGGCGTCAGCAAATACGGCTTCGGAAACCGCGCCTTCCGAGCCACCCGCGACATGTTCGGTGTCCGCTGGCTCCTCAGCCGCCAATGCCACTACCAGCTCCGCCACCCGGACGCCTGATCCCGCCGCGCCCGCGGACTTGCCGCCGCCGCCGCACCCGCCATCCTCTCCCCATGCCTGTTCTGCGCGACCTCACCACTCTGCTCGCGGCCCTCTGCTTCCTTCCCGCAGCCCCGGCCGACGCGCAGCAGAACGACCTCGCCAAACCCCTGCGGAAATTCGACCGCAATGGCGACGGACGCCTCGAAGGCAACGAACTCCGCCTCGCCAGACAGGCCCATAACCGCGGCGGCCGCCCCGCCGAACCGAATCCCGGACGCTGGCGCGACATCCTCGAACGCCTCGAACGCGAATTCCTCCGCCGCCGCGAAAAGGACTTCGATACCGACCGCAATGGCCAGCTCAGCGACCAGGAACGCCAGCAGGCCCGCTCGGTCTGGCGGAAAGTCGCCACGGAAATCACCTCCCTCCGTGACGACATCACAGCACGCTACGACCGCAACGACGACGGCGAACTCAATGACGAGGAACGCAATGCCTCCCGCGCCGAAAGCGAACGCCGCCGCCGCGAAATCGAGGAAACCATCATGACCTCATGGATGACCCCTTCTCCCCGGCCCTGATGCTCCCTTTCCCGAGCAAATTCCGCATGCATCCACCGCACGCACAGCCTAGGCTCGTCTCCCAGTGACTGTTCTCGCGATCACCAGCCAGAAAGGAGGCGTCGGCAAAACCACCGTCTCCGTCAACCTCGCCTACTCCCTCGCCCGCCGAGGCTGGCATACCCTGCTCATCGATACCGATCCCCAGGGCTCGGTTGGCCTCTCCCTCTCGGAAAAAGCCCGCAAATGCCGGGGCTTCTACGACGCCATCAATTCCGGTGCCTCCGCCGAATCCATGATCCTCGCCACAAGGCTCCCGGAACTGCGCATTCTCACCAGCGGCCACCCCCACGGGTTCTTCGAAGCAGTCCAGCAGGGCATCGATGCCCCCGCCGCCCTCCAGCGCATCACCTCCGAACTCCGCTCCCGCCAGGGCTTCGATGCCATCCTCATCGACACCCCGGCCGGACTCGCCGGGATCACCGGCGATGTCCTCCGCACCGCCGACGCCGTCCTCATCCCCCAGCAGGCGGAACCCCTCGGCATGCGCTCCATTCCCCAGGTCCTCCACGCCATCCAAAGCCTCCGCTCCAAAGGATCCCCCCTCGAAGTTGCCGGCATCCTCATGACCATGGTCCAGCAGGACCAGCGCGAAAGCACCGACGTCATCCGCGAACTCCGCTCGCTCCTTCCCGCCAGACTCCTCCTCAATACCCTCATCCCCCGCGATCCCGCCTTCATCCGCGCTTCCGCCGTCGGCGTCCCCGTCGCCCTCCTCTACCAGCAACCCCCAGCGGTCGCCCACGTCTTCGATCAGCTCGCCGCCGAACTCGAACCCAGACTGCGCCTCTCCCGCGCCCGTCCCCAGTCCCATGAACACACTAAACTCATGGATTGACGCCGAAGCGGTCAGCGGGCTCGGCAAGGCCCTCGCCACGCCGCATCACGACGCCAACCCAGCCCCACGCCCCACGGCCGAATCCACGCCAGCCGTGGAGCTTTCCCCGGACGATTTCCACACCCCGGACCACTTCGCCCCGGCTCCCTTCCCGGACCCGGAATCACCGGCTTCCCTCCCCCTCCGCCAACTCCTGCGCTCCATCCGCGAAAAAGCAGAACTCTCCGGCCTCATCACGCAAGGCAGCACCGCCCCGGAACCGCAGGCACGCCCCGAAGCCGCCCACGCTCCCCTGCCAGTCACCGCAGACACTGATTTCCCGACTCCGGCCAGCCCGTTCACCCCCCC
>Ga0315907_10001996_pt1 | contig 26573 bp, 25 predicted proteins | sample LakEriMetagenome_3_FD_203525 | JGI IMG/M metagenome (GOLD analysis project Ga0315907, IMG submission 203525) | Freshwater fungal communities from buoy surface, Lake Erie, Ohio, United States - Buoy 12 MA123 | ecosystem: Environmental > Aquatic > Freshwater > Lake > Lake biofilm | place: USA...
AAATTAGGCTCTCTATACGGGGACACTTATATTAAGCTTCTCGAATGGCAAGCCCAACTCGCTGCCCAACATTTTGAAAAGACGGGGGAGATTACCGTCATCGTTCAAGATAATCATCCCATTCATAGGAGCAAGCAAGTCAGAGAATATTGGGATAAGTGGCAGCAGCAAGGATTATTTTTCTTTCAACTGCCCAAATATTCCTCTGAAATGAATCTTATTGAAATTGAATGGCATCAATTGAAAACTCATGAACTGGCAGGTTAAATTTTTCCCGATGAGTACGATTTAGCGATCGCTGTTAAACAAGGGATCGAAGCTCGCGCTCAAAAAGGAGGATACGAAACTCACTGTTTTAAGTTTAATTTTGCCTAGCTACTTAACTGAAAAATATAGGGACATTAAAATCATTTTTATTTGGATAAGTTTCTTGTCTAGAAAGAATTATAGTCTTGAGATAATATTAGGTAGAAGTCCACTGATTACTGATTACTGAAATGCTGAAGATAAATTTTTTCGTTGTGTTTGATCGATTGAAAAAAATCGACAATGGCACGAGGATAATTAACCCCTAAAATCACCCCATAACGCTTTTGTTCCTCTGGAGATAATTTATAGGGTTCGTGAATTTTATCGCCTTTTATTAGGGCTAATTCGGGCAACCAGTGACGTAAATAATCACCTTTGGGATCATAATCTTTCGACTGTTTCGGGATATTAAAATAACGAAATCCTCGCGCGTCATTACCGACACCAGCAGTATAATTCCAATTACCCCAATTACTACAGACATCGTAATCAACTAATAATGACTCGAACCATTCTGCTCCCATACACCAATCAATACCGAGATTTTTGGTCAGAAAACTAGCGACATTTTGCCGGCCACGATTCGACATAAATCCTGTAGCAGCTAGCTCTCTCATATTAGCATCTACAAGGGGATAACCGGTTTTTCCCTCACACCAAAGATTAAATCTTCCCCAATCTTCTAACCAAGGTAAATTAAGTTCTTGCAAACCAGATTTATAGAAGATTTTATTCCCGTGTTTACTGCAAATAAATCGGAAAAAATCTCGCCACAATAATTCAAAAATTAGCCAATAGGTAGAGTCATTTTTTACTCTTGTTTGCTCATATTTTTGTACTTCCTCATAGATATAACGGGGGGAAAGACAGCCAAAACTTAACCAAGCTGAGAACTTTGAGGAATAATTAGTCCCTAACATTTCATTGCGGGTTTCCTTATAGGTTTTTAAGGAATCACTATCCCAAATATATTCTTTAACCCGTGATTTTCCCGCCATTTCACCCCCTTGGAACGACAAAACACCTCCCCGGTCTAGAATGGGTTCTGTTAAGCCTAAATCGTTTAAACTAGGAAGGTTTCCCCAATCTATTTTAGGTGATTTTGTCAACTTTTTCGGATTGGGATAAGTTGTTCTTATTTCCCAATGACGTTCTACTTGTTTACGAAAATTAGTAAATAATTCCGGCAGTTGATTAATGGTAAAAGGTAAATCATCAGGATGATATAAAGTGGCTGTCCAAAAAGTTTTTATCTGCACAGGAACCCTGGATAAAGCCTTATTTACAGCTTTTTCTACCGCTAATTCCTCTGCTGTTACCTCTTGATGATAATAAACCTTGGCTATCTGCAATTCTTGAACTAATTGCGGGATAATTTCTTCTGGTTTTCCTCGTCGGATAATTAAATTACCGCCTAAATTTTCCAGAGATTGTCGCAAATCTGCTACGCTTTCTAATAAAAATTTAGCTCGGAACTTGCCAGTTTTAGGAAACCCGTAGGAAGTAAAACCAAATTGACGCTCATCAAAACAATAGAAGGGAATTATCTCTAATTGTTCTTGAATAGCTCGATAAATTGCCTCATGATCGTGAACTCGCAGATCATTGCGATACCAGATTAAAACCCGCATTTAACATCAATTAAAAGTTGATAACCGATCAATAAGTAGTTAGGTGTTAGAAACCATCAGACACCCCCCTTATTAAGGGGGGATTAAGGGGGGATTAAGGGGGGATCTATCTTTATTGTAATTATCTCTTCCCGTAGTAATGGCCATAGTAACGATAATTGTGGTCTTTCCGACTAACATTATTAGCCACTAAACCTAACACAGAAATGTGAGATAATCTCATATCTTCGAGCAGATTTTTAAGCACAAAGCGATCGGTTTTGCCCAGTTTGGTGACGAGAATCAGTCCGGTGGCCATGGCGGCGAGAATTTTCGCATCGGCAAAGGCGGCGATCGGTGGTAGATCATAGATAATTAGATCGAAGGCTTGCTCTTGCTGTAATTGCGAGATCATCTCCTGCATTCTCTGGGAAGAAAGCAAGCGGGTTGGATCCGGGGGAATTGGACCGGCGGTAAGAATCGATAAATTCTCGTAGCGGGGTAGAGGTTGAATCGCTTCGTTCCAATCGAGACCCTCAGCGATGACATTACTAAGGCCGTGGTCGTTATCGAGATTAAGTCGCAGGTGAACCTGGGGTCGTCGCAGGTCGGCATCCACCAGCAAGACTCTTTGTCCCATACCAGCGGCGGCCTTAGCGATATTCATTGATATGGTGGTTTTACCATCTCCCGGTGATACAGAACTAATCACGAGGGACTTGCGGGGGGAATCGGAACCGAGAAGGCGAATATTGGTGTTGAGAGTGCGGAAAGCTTCCGAGAAGGGGGAGAAATTATAGTAGGAGGGGTTTTCGTCGGCCGATTTCCCAGTAGTATTAGGGATAGTAATTTTGCGATCGCCGACTGTTAACTGAGGTAGGGCGGCGGTGATCACTTTTTCGATCATACCGAGGTCTTTTTGCCAGGGAATTGCGCCCAAAAGGGGTAGTTTGGTATCTTCTTTTATTTCATCTGCACTGTGGTGAACGGGGTCTAATCTTTCAGCTAAAAAGGCTGCCCCCAGTCCTAATAAAAGGCCACCGATAACCCCTAAAGCCAGATTTCGCGCGGGTTTAGGGGAAACGAAGTTTTCTCTTACTTCTGGTGGGGAAATTAGTTGCCAAGGCACCACTTGTTGTGCCACCTGTAACTGTAATTTTTGCTGTTGCTCCAGAAAACGGTTAAGGCTGGTGGTGGCGATTTCCAATTCTCGTTGCAAATCCGTATAGCGACGGGCTAAAACCGCCAGATTTTTGACCGAGGCTTTCTGTTGTTCGAGGGCCCGGGCAAGGGATTTTACCTTAATTTCTAGGGTTTGGCGACTGTTAGCGGCTTCCACCAATTGCTGGGTTAATTCTACCCGCAGAGCACTCCGTGATACCAAAGCCGGGGAATTACCCACTGTCTGGGGCAGTTTTTCCCCTAGGGTTCTCTGGGCCTCGTTTTGCAGTAGGGGCAGTAAATTAGCGCGTTTTTCCTCTAGGGTGGCGATTATCGGGCTATCTTTGGCAAAAACTGCCGATTGTTTGGCCAATTCCACTTCTACTTCCTGCAGCTGCTTGAGCAAATCTTGATAACCAGGAGATTCACTGAGATAAGTAGCGATAATTGCTTGATCGGGGGCTAATCCCACCTGTTGCTGTAAAGCCTGATAGCGAGAGTTAATTTCGTTAAGGGCAACTTGGGCTGCCCGATAATCTTGTTCAGTATTGGTTAACTGTTGTGATAAACGAGTCGCCTCTTTATCGGGATCGAGGAAATTGTATTGCTGCCGAAATTGCTGCATTTGTTTTTGTAGAGAATTAACTCGTTCCTGCAGCACGGGCAATTGAGCGTTAACAAAATCTAAGCCTTGATTAATTTCGGTCTTTCGTTCCTGAGAACTATAGTTGAGGTAATGACGGGCTAAATTGTCTAAAACCAACTTAATTTTTTCCGGTTCCTCATTTTGATAGGAAATTTCTAAAACTTTCGTCTCTTTTAACTGACTAATTTCGAGATTAGATTTGCCAGTTTTACTAATTAAATCACTGTAGGTAAAATCGGGATACTTAGGAGTTATTTTACTAAGGATGGGGTTAAGGAGTTGAGGACTGGTTAAAACAGCGATTTGGGTATCATAATCGATGTTCTCTCCACCTAACTGAGGCAGGATATCTTGGGCTGCCAGTCTGGAAGAACTTTTATTTTCCTCGATGGGTTGACCGATGAGCAGCAGGAATTTACCTTGATAGATAGGGGTTTTTGAGAAAGTATAAACAGCGATCGCACTCGTCAACCCTAGGGTGATGCCAGCGATTAACCACCAGCGATGCTTGATGACGGAAAGCAATTGACGCAGATTGAGTTCCTCTTCTTCCTGCGTCGGGGAGGGGATAAAAGCCGGTTGAGCAAAGACTGGCAGATTTTCTTGGCTTTGGGTTTTCAAGGCCCCGTTTTGTTGGTTGTTCATCATTAATCAAATATTCAAGGGATAACTCTATTAAAAGATTTTGCGGTAGCAATCTGGCTCGATCAATCACCGCTTAATCATAACACCGTGCTACGATGATAACTCTAGTTTTTCCAGAACTGCTAATTTTTGTCCGGCCTCGTCTTATGGTCAAGCTTGCTGATAATCCTACCCACCGTTCAGAAAATTGATTATTAAAAAAGGGGAAAAGTCAGCCATGACAGGAAGTTCGGCTGGACACCTCAGATGGACAAATGAGATGCTAGATGAATTGGCAGACTCAGTTTCGGAATTGTGGGAATCGGTTTCAGAGGTCAGAGATTCGGTAGAAGTGTTACAATTGACAGCACAAGCTCTGCTACAAATCGCCACACAGCAACAACGAGAAAATGAAGCAAGGAGAGCAGAAATTACTGAAATCAGACCAAGATGGCAAGAGTCGGACTGACGCTTTCAGGTTTTACTCTCAGAAGTCTGCCATCTGATTGGGCAAATTAAGCCAGAAAATCAATCATAAGCTTGAGGCGACTGGCGGCGATCCCGTGTACAATTCAATTAGTTATCAAAAATTATAGCGGTTCTCGCATCTGTGCGGCACACTTAAATCTTTGCTGATTAAGCTGTTCAGAATCGGAAATGTACCTCTTCTGAATCAGAAACGCTATAAATAAGGAGCAAAACAAGCGATGACAAAAAATCATGAAGGACGGACGCAATGGACTGATCAGATGCTAGATGAATTAGCAGACTCGGTTTCAGGATTGAGGGGATCGGTTTCGGAATTGAGAGAATCGGTTTCAGAAGTTAGAGATTCAGTGGATGGAGTACGGCTGACAGCACAAGCTTTACTCGAGATTGCAGCACAGCAACAGCGCAATATGGATGAAATGAGACAAAGACAGGAAGAGTCAGACAAGCGTTTTGAGGTTTTGCTGTCAGAAGTTCGCTATTTGATTCGGCAAATTAAACCAGAAAATCAATCATAAGCTTGAGGGAAATGGCGGAGATCGCGTCTATAATTACGATTACCTACAATTTAAGCAGCTATTGAAACTGAGAAGGGAGAAAAACAAGCCATGACAAAACGGGATGGGGAACGGACGAGATGGACAGATGAGATGCTAGATGAATTAGCAGACTCAGTTTCGGAATTGCGAGAATCGGTATCGGAAGTCAGAGACTCAGTTTCGGAATTGCGAGAATCGGTATCGGAAGTCAGAGAATCAGTAGATGGGGTAAGAATAACTGCACAAGCACTGTTACAAATAGCTGCTCAACAACAGCGAGAAAATGAAGCTCGGCAAGCAGAAATTGCCGAAATCAGGCAAAGACAGGAAGATTCAGACAAGCGTTTTGAGGTTTTGCTGTCAGAAGTCCGCCATCTGATTCGGCAAATTAAACCAGAAAATCAATCATAAGCTTGAGGAAACTGGTGGCGGTCGCGTCTCGACAATTTAACCTAACCTTTTGTGGAACTAATTGACAAAATAATTAATTGACTATCATGGAACAAAAATTATTGTTGGCTAAATTGTTAAAAGGTCTCTCGAGTAGGATGTTTCGGCTATCGAAGAGAATCGAATATTTTGGATGTGAATCAAGTATATTCAGATATATAGATTGTTTTGAGACCATAGATGTATTGCTGAAATTCATTCAACCAAAGTGTCTCTGTGATATAGGGGCAAATGCTGGTAACTGGACTTATGTTTTGAGTCAAATGAGTCCCACTTTGGAACACGTGGTTTTTTTTGAACCCCAATCTCAGTATCAAGAAAAATTGCAATCTTTATCTTTACCCGGAGTTAGCAAAGTTATTTACCATTGTGGATTAGGTGAAAGGGAAGATAAGTTATTAATTAAAGGAGGAACTTCTTCAGCATCTTTTCTTGATTCTGAAGAACAAAATAAATATTTTCCCAATAGTATTTCACAAAACCAGCAGGATATGGAGGAGGTAGAAATTAGAACTTTAGATGCAATATATGCCAATGATAATCTACCAATCCCTGATGTAATTAAACTAGATGTTCAAGGTTTTGAGCTTGAGGTTTTAAAGGGCAGTATGAATTTACTAAAAAAATCCAAATACTTAGTGATTGAATTATCATTTCGTCAGTTTTATCGAGAGCAACCCTATTTATGGGAAATCATCAAACTACTAGAAGAGAATAAATATATTATGGTTGGCAAGGGATTTGAATGGCGATACCATGAAAATCCTTCAGAAATACTGCAAATGGATGCTATATTTAAGAACACTGATGTTATGTAATTAGAGCGGTATCAAAAAGGAGTTTACTTAAGTTGAGCGATCTACTTGCCAAAGCTGTTAATAATTCTAAGTGGACTGCCATTGGTTCTCTCATGACAGCTATCCTCGGATTCCTTTTTGCCGGGTTAACGATTCGCTGGTTGGGAGAAGCGGAAGCTGGATTTGCCATTGCTATTGCGACTATTGTTGGCATTAACAACACCTTTAGTGGTTTGGGACTGGGTGCGGCTGCAACCCGGTTGATTAGTCGCGCTCATGAAGAAAAGAATTATCAAGAAATTCAGAAAATAGCAGGAGTTTGTTTTACAACTTCTCTGGCTTTTGGATTGTTTGGGTTTTGTATTTTTGCTTTCGGTTCTGCTTGGATTGTTCAGTGGAGTAAATACGAAGGAAATGCTTCCATAGGACGTTGGTACTGTATATTATTAGGATTGGCATTTTTGTTACAACAAATCACTGGTTATTTTAAGATATTTCTCGCTTCTCTTCAAAGATTTGACTGGCAGACTAAAATTAATACTACTTTTATGTTAGCCAATGGTATTTTGGGAATAACTTTTTTGAAAGCCTTTCCTAATATTTTAACATTAGGCATAATTAGTTTAACTCTATCTATTCTGAGTTGTTTATGTACGGGGTTTATAGTTACTAAAATTCTGGGATTTTTGACACGTCCTTCCTGGGATCAAGCAATGTTTATTGAGCTTTGGTCTTTTGGGAAATGGGTTTACATGACTCAGATAAAAGTTATATTTTTTGATGGTGTTGATAAAATATTTTTAACTTCTGTATTTGGCAGTTCTTCTTTACCTTTTTACACCTTTGCTCAAAGAATTTATATAACAGTTCACCAAATGTTAGTTGGACAGTCTTCTTATCTATTTCCCATGCTCTCGGCTCAAGGAGATAAATTAGAAGTAGTAGCAGAACAAATAGAAGACCGCTTGCGCTGGTTTATTGGGTTAATTGCAGGTTTTGTCTATTCAGGACTGATTATTGCCGGTCCAGCTTTATTGACTATCATGGTCAATGCTGGATTTTCTAGCAAAGCTAGTTTTCAGTTGTTTATTTTCTGTTGGGTAGGCTATATTCATGGCAATGCGATAGTACCATTCTTTTTCGGACTAAGTAAAGGAGATGCAAAAAGTAACTGGATTTTTCACATGATTATCGGGCTTGGTTATCTGCCATTTTTTGTTATATTTGCTTTAGTGTTTGGTTTTCAATATGCGGTGCTAGGACAGCTAATGACGTTCGTTGGAACAATTTATTTGTCTCGCCGTCTTAAGCCTAAGACGGACTGGATGACTTTTTATCGTTGGTTAATTAAACCTCTATACTCATCTTTGTTATTGATGGTTGTAGCTTGTTGTTTTCATGTTATACTTACTTATATAAAAGCAAATACTGAAATACAAATCGCTACAATGATTGTTTTTTATATAGTTGCAATCTTATTAATTCCTCGCATTGAAGCCTCTTATTTTGACGGCATATATCGCCTGAAAACTGTAGCCAAATCCCTGTCATTAGTTTTGTCAAAATTGGGGATTCCAGAAAAATTAGTTTTTCGTTTGATGGGTATTAAATGATTATAATTTTTTGTATATAAGGAGTACCTAATTGTGAAAAGCTTAAATTTTTTTTCAAGAAGAGTAACAAGAGCGATCACCCGCAGATTAAGATTAGATCAAAATCTTTTTCGGCAAAATCAGCTTAAATTAGAATCGGCAAAAGCCAAAGGTCAAGAGTTGGTGGATGTAATGCCAGGAATTAATCTGCCAATGGTAATTCACCCAGATATGTACTTTAAAATTGGCTATACTAAATATATATTTGAACCTGAATCACTTGATTTCATCCGCGATCATCTCAAACCTGGACAAACTTTTCTGGATATTGGTGCTAACATTGGCTACTTCTCGCTGTTTTGTTCTAAAATAGTAACTCCAAGCGGTCGTGTTATAGCTTTTGAACCGGGAGACTTTGCCTTCAATCTACTGAAAAAAAATAAGGAGTTGAACAAATTTAATAACCTGGAAATACATCAGGCAGGTTTTGGAGAAAAAGATGAGATTGTAGAATTCAATTCAGGCGCACCCGGAATGGAAGTTTATAACTCATTGGGCAAGATTGTTCATGCTTCGGCGGATCCCGATAAATTTAAGACAATACCAGTTCAACTTTTTCGGGGTTCTACCTGGTTACAAAAGAATAATGTACAGCATATAGATTTAATGAAACTTGATGTGGAAGGCGGAGAATACCTTGTACTTAAGGGAATGCTGGAAATGTTTCAATCCCAGAAAATCTCTCGACTTTTAATAGAAATTACGGATGAAATGTCAAAAGCCTTTGGTTATCACCCTTCAGACATTATCTTAATGCTTAGGGATTGTGGCTATAATTGGTTTAAACTGGGTTCCTACGGCCGGCTTGAGCCATTGCTTGAAAATGACATGAGTAAGGTTAGTATAGGCAATCATATGTTCGTGGCCGTATCACAGAAATCTAAGCAGAGTTAAAAGCCTTGAAAACCATCGCCCTAGTTGATCCCCTGTGGGGAGGCCACCACCCGACTTACCTGAAGTTTTTCGCCAAGACGCTACTAGAATTGGGACATGAGGTAATTGTCCTTTGTCCCGCACCAGAAGAAGTAAATCAATGGATTATTGGCTGTTGTCCAGAGTTAACTAATCGTCTTCACTGCTTTGAACTAAATGAACCCCGATTACCCTACTTCCCTCTACGGCGATGGCAGCTGCGAAAATTGGTGATCGCTCGTTGGCAACAAGTGGCGAAGATTATGGAAAAAATCGCCACAAAACTGGGCAAAATACCAGATTTAACCTTTTTTGCCTGGCTGGACAGTTATTTGGGTTTTTATTTAACTGCAGCTACCATCGATCAGATTTTCCCCTATCGTTGGTCTGGATTGTATTTTCGACCCCCCCTGCGGAAGACTCTGAAATACCAACAACTTCGCCGGGGCATTCTCGATCCCCTTGCCGTCTTGAAATCCAAGCACTGTCCGAGTATCGCGGTGCTAGACGAAGGTATTGCCGATAGACTTCAAGGAAAAATCGCTAAACCAGTCATAGCTTTTCCCGATTTTACCGATGAATCGCCCCCCGATTTAGATTGGCAGATAGTCAAAGATATTGCCGCCAAAGCTAGGGGTAAAAGAATAATAAGTTTGCTCGGAAGCTTGAGTGAGTACAAAGGATTGCCAACTTTTGTAGAATTATCTAGGCGATTTCCCGAAGGTTGGTTATTTGTTTTTGCAGGAAATCTATCAACAGTAGGGATTAAAACTCAAGAAATCGAGACAATTAAATCATTTTTTTGCTCAGAACCAGAGAATTGTTTTTTTTATCTGACGAAAATTCCTGGCGAGTCGCAATTTAATGCTTTGGTCAAAATCTCTGATGTTTTGTTTGCTGTACGAGAAAATTTTCCCTATAGTAGTAACACGCTCATCAAAGCAGCTTGTTTTCAGAAACTCGTGATCGCCAACCAGCAATACTGTATAGGAGAAAGAGTCAAAAAGTTTCATTTAGGATACACAATTGAGGCAGGAAATATCGCTCAGTGTGTCAGTCTTTTAGAACAATTGCGGACGGAACTCTCTACTGGTAGGCTCTCGATAAAGCCAGATTTTGATAGTTATAGGCAACTCCACTCGATTACTCGTTTAAAATCGGCTTTTCAAGAACTTGTAAAATTGCTGTAACATTTTTATCCACCTAGTTAGGTAGACAATTTTTGTGCCAATACTTTTTCAATTAGTCCTCAAGTGTTTTCATTATAATCTCTGACGTTAATCAAACATATAGCGGTAAGCGCTTGAGTGAGATACAAACCAAGCTTTGCTTAGCATGGTTTATAGCTCGTGACACTGTACCTCATACGACTGCACACCGCTATAGGCTCATAATTCTTCTTTCTAAAGTCAGTCATGCTTAATGTCAGCTTGTTGATAAGGCTTTAATATGTGATAATCGGGCTGATTATTCAAACCGAACAAAAACAATAAAAATTAATATGATAATTGAGTTTGATTGGAAAACCAAATAAGTCTCACGCCAATCTGCTCTAATGAAACTAAAGGTGAATAATACGTTGTATTATGCTAAAAACATATATTTAGGGCTTGCTGAATAATGGTAAAACCCTTTTAAAATAAGGCTTTTGATCTGTTAAAATCCGATGTTAGTGTCAGAAAATCGGATTGTGACCCTCAAAAACCTTGCATTACCCTTATTGTAGTACAAAAATGGTACAAAAAGAGAGAGCAACAAAGCCTGAAACGACCGACTCCTGACTCCTGACTCCTGACTCCTAACCCCACCAACAAACTTTTTCAGCAAACCCTATTTAGGCTAAGAATCTGGGAACTTTGAGACTAAAACTATTCAGGAGTGCCACAAGAACTCGAAACAGCGTTTCTCAGGTAGATGAGGTTCGGTCTTGCGGCTAAAATACTTGATTAGCAAGGATTAGTCTGTGCTTCACCTTGACAAGAAGGCTGTAGGCCAGCTACAACTTGACAGGAGGTGGTATAATAAATCAGATAAACCATTGATAGTTGTGGACACATAAATAAAAACTTAGACGGACTGAGATGAAAGTTTTTATATTAACTTTTTGAGCCTTAACTATTGACAAAAATCCAGATTAAGCCATCAAGGTAAAGTTTATAACATGGGAGGTAATCTCGGTGCAAAAGATAGCAGTTTATCAGCCAAAAGTATCTAGAAAAGTTTATAATTTCAAGGTTATTTCTACCATTGTTTTCTATATCAGTCTTTTTTTGCTGACTTTTTCTGATTTTTTGAATGCCCAATTTGACATGGAACAACGCAGCGCAGTCAAGGTAGGTGTAGCATCAGGTACAAGCCTTGCTTTTGTTATTCTTGTTGGCTTCGCCTTCCTTATTGATAGAGAATTTCGTCGCTTGTTATTGGGCAAAACAGGAATTTTCTACGGGGCTGTTGTTATCTTTTATACTTGGATGGGCTGGCAACTTTTTGGCAATAGTATTGATTGGATACGAACGGATTTATCTGTTTGTTCATGGCTGATAGGTGGCTTGGCAATGTTTCGCATTATCGCTAATTCCTATCGCCCCAAAATACAACTTACTTCACTCGTCTCTGTTTTAACTGTATTTATTTACTATTCTATTTTACTGCAAGCTGAGAGAATGAACGCTCTTGCTAATGCGGGGGTGACAGAAAGGATTACAGATTGGAATACATGGGCATATTCCTCTTTACTCTTACCACTGACTGGAATTGCTCTTGGTCTATTATGTCGGCAGGGCTGGTTTTGGACAATCTCCATATTGGGATTAGTTGCGATTCACCTTTATTCTTTGGGATTTATTGGTGCTACAAGATCCGTTACCTTGTCTGTACTAACTGTAGTAATTTTCTCTGCTTTTGGTTTATCTTATCCTATATCTAATGGAGCCCTAACTACTAAATCATCTCTAAAACAGCCAAAGCGGTTGATTTATCTATTATTCTTGATCAGTATCTTTCTGGTAGTCGCCGTATTTTTTATTAATTTTGAGCAGTTATTCGCGGATCTATTCCAGAATAGTTTAATCTTTGAAAGGCTTTTCAATCCTGACCAATCTACTGATCGATCTTCTGAATTGCGAATTGAGGAGGCCATCGGAGGGCTTCAAGTTTTGCAAGATGAAATTGAATTTTTATTTGGTAAGGGTTTAGGCGCAACGTTTTTCTCAGTATTGGGCTATGAAATTAACGCTTTCCATATAGGTGTTTTGACTTTTTTGCTTAAAGGCGGATTGATTATGTTCGGTTTTGTTGTTTTTATTTTATATGTAAAACTTCCCCTATTATTTATAAAATCCATTGTGAAACCGCACCGATTAGATTATCTCAAACGAACTGCTTTGCTCACCGTCCTACCAGGGGTATTTGGGTGGGCTGTATTGCTGTTGCTTTCGGGTGGTTACAGTCAATTTAATTCTTTGGGAATTGGTTTTGCTTTTGGTGCTTACTCACATATTAGAAAGCATGGTCTTGGCATTTTCTTTGAGTAATTAATAAATAGACACAAAGCAATCTTTAAGCTTTTTGTCCTGTACTGAAGCTGAAAAATTGTATAGGAGCCACAATTAACTGAGAAGCGATTTTTCTTGCAATTTACTCTGACAAATAAAATGTCAATAACAGCTAATCTTGAGTCTTAATTAAAGGAAATTTTTGAAGAAATTTTTCAACAATTAGGATCGATAAACGCCGCGTCAATCACCTTACTTTATCAACAGGTTGCCTTGAATAAGGGGCTACCTTTTTCTGTTAACATTCCCAACAAAACAACCGAGGAAACCTTTAAAAAGACCGACCGAGAATAAGAGATGGTAAGTTGTCAAAGTGCAGAAGATATGTTTGATAAACTTGGCATCTATATCTGGCACTGAGAGCCGCAATCGCCTTCGATATAATAGAATTAAAGAGGTGGCCTGCGATCTAAAAATCATGACACAAGAAGAAATTAAGGCGATTATCCGCCAAGAAATGGCCGAAATTCTCCAAGATAGGGAAATGCGGGACGATTACCACAGTAGTGTTGGTGCTTTGGCATCGATAGGGGGACTGCACTCGGAGGAATCTTTCCGCGATGCTCTGAAAGCAATTTTAGAAGAGTCTTTCGGAGTGCAGGTGATTAATATTACTGAATATGATGACGAAGGCGAAGTCTTTGGCAGACCAGACCAAATAGAATTGGATTTGTTAATCAAAAATGGACTGTTGATAATTGGCGAAATCCAATCCTCTATAAGTAAAAGTACAATTTTATCAGCAGCGACACCAACAAGAATCCAACTGCAAGATAGTTATTTCACTGACGGTAGATTTCAAGGCGCAGGAAATAGCTAAAAATTTAGGAATAGAAGTTTATAGTTCTGCAAGAGATGTAGAAGTCAGTTAATAAAAGAAAGGTTAAGGAAGATAAATAGTACAAGGAAATTATCAGGTGATCGCCAATTGACAAAACGCACAATATTTGTTAATATTAGGCTTGTCGAAGTTATATCATTAATAAAACTGCGAGAAATGTCCACTATTTTATATGATTCTGATTTTGATTTGTGGATTGAGCAGACAATCCAACAATTAAAAGATCGTCAATTTGAACGACTAGACGTTGAACACTTAATTGAGGAATTACAAGACTTGGGCAAGTCAGAAAAAAGAGCCTTAGAAAGTAACTTAATGGTTTTGTTGGCTCATTTACTCAAGCTCAAGATACAAGGCGATGCGCCTGAGACTATGACAGGCAGTTGGTATGATTCAATCAACGAACACCGGCAGCGAGTTCAAAAAAGCTTACGAGATACTCCATCTCTCAATCCCTATCTGTCAACAGCAGTTTCCTCAGTCTATCCAGACGCTCGCCAGCTGGCAATTAGAGATGGAAAAAAAGCTAAATTTGGCGTTCGCATACCATTAGAAAATGAGTATCCAATCACCTGTCCTTTTTCAATTGAGCAGCTCTTGGATGATGATTTCTACTTAAATGAGTCTTAGCCTAGAATTGTGATGTAACATATAGTAATCCCCTAAACCCTTGACAACAGGTAGCTGAACAAGGGGCTTAAGCCCCCTGCCTGTTCACGACTCATTTAGAATTGCTATAGCCAGTCAATTAAAGTAACATTTGCATGAAAGAGGGCAAAAAATCTAGGAAATCTAAATAACTAAACCCAAAATATAGGACAGAAATATGGAAACTCTGACGCTTAGTCAACCGATGCAGTTAACTGCATTACCCACGCAAGATGAACTTCCCTGCGATGATGGAGTACCCATGGAAACTCAAAGGCATAAATGGCAGATGGATCTGTTAATAGACACTATATCACCTTGGCTAGACCAACGAGAAGATGGTTATGCCAGTGGCAATATGTTCGTCTATTTCAGTACAGCACAACTGAAAAATCAAGACTTCAAAGGACCTGATTTTTTTGCCGTCTTAGACGTACCAAAAGGGGAGCGAAAAAGTTGGGTTACTTGGGAGGAGGGAAAAGCCCCCGATGTAGTGATTGAACTACTCTCAGAAAGTACCGCCCAAATAGACAAAACCGAGAAAAAAAAGATTTATCAAGATAAGTTACGAGTGCCTGAATATTTCTGGTACGATCCTTTTAATCCTGAAGATTTCGCCGAATTTGTCTTAGTTGATGGCCTATATGAACCGCAGCAACCCAACGAGAAAGGATGGCTAATCAGTGGTCGTTTGGAATTAGCTTTAGTTCGTTGGCAGGGAGAATATAGAGGGGTAACAACCGTCTGGATTCGCTGGGCGACTTTAGATGGAATCTTGTTACCAACCCCGCGAGAGTTGGCTGAGGAAGCACAACAGAAAGCTGAGGCAGCACAACAGAAAGCTGAGGCAGCCGAAGAAAAAGCCGAACGATTGGCGGCTAAACTCAGGGAATTGGGGATTAATCCCGAAAGTCTCTGACTTCGTCTAGGTGGATTTTGGTAGTCCCACTACAGCAATTCTAAATTTGCCCTGTAGCAAGGCTTTTGGGAGTTAGTTCGCATCATACGGGGTAAAATTCAATGGGATGGCGAATTTCATTTCAGAAGTCTTCAGGCTTTTGACGTGATAGTACACCCAAAGTTGCCCCAAAAATCCCCCTTTAAAATGTTCTTTAAATCCCAAAAAGGCTTGCTGTGTCTAAAACTGAGAATTGCTTGTCCCACTACAGCAATTCTAAATTTGCCCTGTAGCAAGGCTTTTGGGAGTTAGTTCGCATCATAGGGGGTAAAATTCAATGGGATGGCGAATTTCATTTCAGAAGTCTTCAGGCTTTTGACGTGATAGTACACCCAAAGTTGCCCCAAAAATCCCCCTTTAAAATGTTCTTTAAATCCCAAAAAAGCTTGCTGTGTCTAAAACTAAGAATTGCTAATCCCACTAGCCTAGAGTTGACAATTTGGTGAGGGTGGGTTAGGATACCACAAGTTAACAGTAAATTCGTCTATGGCTGACTTCCAACTGACCACTCCTGTGGCCTTCCTGATTTTTAATCGACCAGACACGACGGCGAGGGTATTTGAAGCTATTCGTCAGGCGAAACCACCTAAGTTATTAGTAGTTGCTGATGGTCCGCGTCCTGATAGACCGGATGATATTGAAAAGTGTAAGGCGGCTCGTGCTATTATCGAGGGCGTGGATTGGGATTGTGAGGTGTTGACTAATTATTCTGATGTTAATTTAGGATGTGGTAGGTGTCCAGCCAAAGGAATCACATGGGTTTTTGATCAAGTTGAAGAGGCGATTATTCTTGAAGATGACTGCTTGCCTCATTCTACTTTTTTCCGATTTTGTCAGGAATTACTAAAACTCTATAGAAACGATTCAAGAATCATGCAAATTTGTGGCTCTAATTTTCTGAATGGTAAGAGAAAAATCGGTGAAAGTTATTACTTTTCAAAATATGGTCCGATATGGGGCTGGGCTTCTTGGCAAAGGGCGTGGAAATATTATGATGTTGATATGAGTTTATGGAAGGAAGTCAAGAACAAACAGATATATTATGATTTTTGTGAAAATAAAGAAGAGATATTGATCAGAATCAACTTATATGATAAAATTGCTGCTGGTGTAACAGATATCTGGGATTATCAATGGAGTTTTGCAAAGTTTATTAACTCCGGTCTTTCTATAACCCCCAATGTAAATTTAATTTCAAATATAGGTTTTAGAGAAGATGCTACCCATACGTTTAACCCCAATACTAAAGAAGCCAATATGTCAACTTCAGCAATAGAGTTTCCTCTGAAGCATCCTTTGGGAATCTATAGGGATCGTAAAGCGGACGAGATTTACTTCGCACACACTCTTAAAAGATCAAGCTTGAAATCTAATGTCCGTAAGTTTGTGAGTTTGCTTAAGTCCCTCAGCGCAAAAGTTGTGTAATATCATTGTATTTTAATTAATTTTAGACAAATTTAATAGATTTATGAAAGTCACAATAATTACCACAATCAATCATAATGTAGGAGATGACTTTATTAGAGAAGGAATAATTTATCTTCTCAAACAAAGGTTTCCGGGAGAGAACCTCTCTATTCAAAATGTACATAAACACTCCCCCATCACATCTAGATATGGTTTTGAGTGGTTTCGGAATTTACGCTTTTCCAAACCTGTTGATCGACTGCTACCATTAAAATTGACAAAAGACAGACTTCTAGAAGCTGATTTACTGGTGCAAAGTGGAGCACCTGTTTACTGGTCTCATAAAGGTGGACCTAATTGCGCTAATAGTGATTGGTTTGATCCGCTCATTTGCCGTCGTTATAAACTTATCCAAGAACGAGTTCCATTTATTAATTTAGCAGCAGGTTCTTGCCAAACATATCACAGTGATGGTACTGAATTTCTTTGTTCCCAGAAAGATGTGGATTACGTTAAAAAATTACACGAAATAACACAAATTACTACAGTTCGTGATAGTTTGGCAGGAAAAATATTGAATAGTCTTGGACTCAATGCTCCTATTATTCCCTGTTCGGCAATTTTTGCTAGAGACAATTTAGGTATTGAGCCTGAAGAGCCTAGTTTTGTGGCATTAAACTACATGAAAGGGTCATCTCATTACGGATTTAATCAAGATATTGATATTCATAAATGGGAGATAAATTTTCTAGAATTCTATAATCAAATCAAGAATCAAGAACAGTGTATTTTTGTTTGCCATAACATGGCTGAGGCTATAGAGGCTCGTAAAATCGATCCTGATGCAAATATTTTTCTGTCTAACAATCATATTGACTATATAAAATTTTATGCTCGAGCGAAATTTGGTATTATGAATCGAGTTCATGGAGCTTTTATTCTGGCAAGTTTTGGTCGTCCATCTTTTACTGTGGGAACAGATTCTAGAGTTCGTATGACCGAAGAAATTGGTTTGCGTAATGCTTTTGTTAATGATGTCGATGTGACTCGTTTAATTTCTGAGTATCAATATCTCAAGAATGGGGCAGATAGTTTTGAGGAACGATTCTCACAGATTAAAACAAAAGCTTATCAAGATTACCAATCAGCTTTAATTAAATTATAAAACTTGCTTTAAGCATACTATGGAAAGTAATCTAGACATACAAGAATATCCAGACAGCTTCTTCCTCTTACAAAAACAGATACAATAGAGTGTGGAAGAGCATACTTTGGTTATTAACTCTCTAGCTAATTACTTAGCAGAGATTCAACAACTAGCCACTCTTGTAGTCAAAACTCTAAAAACAGGAAACAAAATTTTGTTAATGGGGAATGGGGGTAGTGCTGCTGATGCACAACATATAGCAGCGGAAATAGTAGGACGATTCACCACAGAACGTCGTGGACTTCCAGCGATTGGCTTAACAACAGATACCTCAATTTTAACTTCGATTGGAAATGATTATGGTTATGACAATATATTTAGTTGCCAAGTTGAGGCATTAGTTAATGCTGAGGATCTAGTTATTGGTATCTCTACATCTGGCAGTAGCAAAAATGTACTACAAGCGTTGACGGCGGCTGCATCTCTCGGTTGTCAAACAGAGGCTCTACTAGGTAAAGGTTGCGGAGAAATAAAAAATGTTGTAAACTTATCTTTGATAGTTCCTTCTAATAATACAGCCCGAATTCAAGAGGCACATATTCTAATCGGACATATACTATGTCAAGTAGTTGATTCTACCTTTACACCTTAGGGATTAATATAATAAATCTAGTACTATGAATATTAGCAACGTGGTAAAAATTTATAAGCAGAAAATTAAGCAGCATCGAGCGATAAAAATGCTCAAAAGTTTTATATTTGGAACTCACCCACTTCATAAATATTTGCAAAATAGTTATACAAAAAAACCAGATATCAACTTACTTGATCTCGGATGTGGTAATCATTCTCCGACAAGGTACAAATCATTATATCCCAATATAATTTATACAGGATTAGATATAGCAGAGTACAATCTTGATGATAATGACAGGAAAATAGCCGATGAATTATTGATATTAAATTGTCATCCCAAAGATTTTCTATCCCAAGTACAAGATGCGTTAAAAGATAATTATTATGATTTTATTATCATGAGTCATGTGATTGAACACCTTGAAGATCCTCGAGAAATTTTAGTTGCTTTAGCTAGTAAAATTAAAGCTGGTGGAATATTTTATCTGGCATTTCCCGCCGAAGATACAATCTATTTTCCCAGTGCAGAAGGAACTTTAAATTTTTATGATGATAATACTCATAAATGGATACCTTCACTCAGAGAAATATTAAATATTCTAGTTAAAAATGGTTGTAAACCTATATACCTAAAAGATGGGTATCAACCCTTAGCTTATGCCTTTGTTGGATTTTTTTCAATTATAAAGGAGTATATAAAAAGTAAATTTTTTCAAAAGCCAATCAAAGTCAATAGCTATATTTGGAGTCTGTATGGCTTTGAATCAATTATTATAGTTCAAAAACTGACCTGACTAATTAGGCTTTTATATGACACTCAATTATTCTGATTTACCTCTACATTCTAAGCTCGCTAATTTTGCTCGAGACTTAATTGATTTATTAGTATCACTAACCTATTCAATCTCAGGTTCAAAAATTGCTAGAGTTGCTCAAAAAAAACAGCTTTTAATAATTAGGCCAGATGCTATTGGTGATTTCATCATATTTACAGGAATTTTACCGTCAATACGTGAACTTTATCCCAATCAAGAATGGGAAATAACACTTTTAGGCTCTCAAGAATACAAAAGTCTTGCTGAATTTATACGTCTAGGCGTTATTAGCTTTGAGCCAGTTTTTGATTCATTCATTTCTATAAATAGACCGATATTTGGTAGAAACCTAATCTATCGCTTTAAGTTCCAAAAATTTCTACAGAACTTCTCTTATAATACAGTATTGTATCCAGTGTATTCGCGAACATCTGATGGAGATCAGTTGGTTTTCATTACTAATGCCAATGAAAAGATCGGAATAGATGGAAATTGTCTGAATATAACTGAGCAAAGAAAACAAAAAAATAATAGCAATTATACAAGGTTAATCTCGGTAAAATCTGGCTGGCCTTCGGAAGTAGAAAGAAACGTTAGTTTTGTCAAGGAGTTAGGTATAAATAAGTCAGTTGATGGCATACCTAGATGGAAAATCCCAGAAACCATAGTTGATGAATCTATGAAATTAGCTACTTCTCACGGAATTAAACCTCCTTTCACTATATTTTGTCCAGGAGCATCGGCGAAGTACAGAATATGGCCTGCTCAAAAAATTGCATCTGTAATCGATTATATATGGAATAAATATAGGATACCTGCTCTTATCTGTGGAACTCAAGCCGATAAAATCATTTCAGTAGAAATACAGAAAAACCTCAAAGGAGCAAAAGTGGCTTGCCTCTGTGGTTCTACCGATTTAGCTCAACTGAGTGCTTTGATCTCTAGTGCTAAACTTTGTGTTACTATGGATAGCAGCCCAGCTCATCTGGCTGTTGCAGTTAATACACCTACAGTCTGTGTAATTGGAGGAGGACATTATAAGCGGTTCTTTCCCTATGGCGATCCCAAGCTATTTAGAGCTGCTACAGAAGAACTAGATTGTTTTTACTGTGATTGGAAATGTAAATTTGATACCCCATTGTGTGTTAAAGATATTTCTGTTTCAACAGTAACAAGAGAGATTGATGAATTGATGAATGTACTTGATAATTCAATGAAAGGAGAATAGTTTAATGAAACTTAACATTGGTTGTGGAACAGACTACAGAGAAGGCTTTGTAAATATTGACGGGAGCAAAAATCTACCTAAAATCGATCAAGTCATAGATATCAGTGCCGAAAGTTTGTTGACATATTTTAATCCAGGAACAATTGAATATATTCTTGCAAATGACATAATTGAACATCACTTTCATTGGGAGGCAGTTCGCTTGCTGACAGAATTTTTTACTCTTCTAAAAACTGATGGAATAGTTGAAATACGAGTACCTGACATTGAGTACATAATAAAAAGTTGGAGGTTTTGGAGGTCACCCATTGAAAAAAAAATAGTTATGCTTTATGGAGGTCAAGATTTACCACAAGGAAATGACATCGCAATGAACGAATCAAGAAAGAAATTTCCACAATTCTTTTGTCATAAGTATGGTTATTCAATGCAGTCTATGAAACAAGAGTTAGAAAAAATAGGATTCCGTTCAATTAAAAGCAAAAGAGCTGGCACTAATTTCGTAACCTATGCTATAAAATAGGATGAAAAAGGAGAAAAAAGAGATGATAAAAAAATTTTTTATTAAAGGTCTAGGTTACAACATTGCTAAATCATTATGGTGTTCAGAACACTTAATAAATTCAACAAATTCAAAGTCTATAGAACAGCTAGGATTAAGCTTACAGTATAGACAATTGTATCAGAATGGTGCTGCTCCGTTAGCATTTAGCGAGGTTGGGTTTAGAGTACATTCTCAGAATGAGGAAGATGGTATTCTCCTTTATATATTTTCACTTATTGGAACGACAAATAAGAAGTGCGTTGAAATTTGTGCGGGTGATGGAATTGAATGCAATACAGCAAATCTAATTATTAACCATAGATGGATTGGTTTACTATGTGATGGTCGGCAAGAAAATGTAGAAAATGCTAAAAGATTATACTCCAAACACCCAGATACAAAGTATTGGCCGCCTTCAATTACTTGTCAATGGATTACAGCCAAAAATGTTAATCAAACTATTGCTGAAAATGGTTTCAATGGAGAAATAGACCTTCTCTCTTTAGATATTGATGGGATTGATTATTGGCTATGGAAAGAAATTTCTTGCATTTCTCCGAGAGTGGTAGTTCTTGAATTTAATCATCTCTGGGGACCTGATGTTTCTGTCACTGTTCCCTATGCAGATGATTTCAAGGCAGAGTTTACCCAATATGGTTCTGATTATGTCGGTGCTTCTCTACTAGCCTTTGTTAAGTTAGGTAAAGAAAAAGGCTATCGCCTGGTGGGAACGAATGCTATCGCTACAAATGCCTTCTTCATCCGAGAAGATATTGCCTGTAGTTGGTTACCTGAAATAGAACCTGCTACCTGCTTTGGACATCCGCGGGCTCAGTTTGGCATGAAACATCGTTTGCCTGGGGTGAAAGATAAAAAATGGATTGAAGTATAGTTGTAAATCTAAGCTTATTCAATCACATATCGCTCATTTAACAATAGTAAAAAATGCTTATATTTCTTAATCAATCTACAACCCAGCAGTTAATCAGAGAAAAATTTATCAATATCAAAATTGCCGTAATTGGTGATTTAATGCTAGATCGATATATCTGGGGTAGCGTTTCTCGTATATCTCCCGAAGCACCCGTTCCAGTGGTTAGGGTTAATAAAAAAACAGTATCACTTGGAGGAGCGGGTAACGTCGCTTGTAACTTAGCTACTCTCGGCTGTCAAGTTCATCTACTTGGTATAGTTGGCGCTGATATTGAAGCAGAAATTCTAACTCGTGAAATGCTAAATCTAAATATAATTACAGATGGGATAGTCACCGATCCAAACCGTCCAACTACAGTTAAAACAAGAATCATTAGTCACTCCCAGCAAATGCTCCGCCTAGATGATGAGAATACAGGAGTAATTGACTCAGATATGGAGCAAAATTTACTAGAACGTAGCATCAACAAACTTGATGATGTAAATCTTGTCATCCTATCAGATTATGGCAAGGGAGTTTTAACTGACCACTTCTTGAAGGTTTTCTTGCCAACAGCTAGACAAAAAGGGGTTAGAGTATTAGTTGATCCCAAGCGTACTGACTATACAGCTTATACAGGTGCGGCTGCCATCACACCAAATCGTCCTGAATCTGAGTTGGCAATCAAGCACTCTTTAATCAGCGATGAAGATTTTGAATTTGCCGCCCAAGAATTTCAACAAAAGTATGCGCTGGAAGCTGTACTAATTACTCGTAGTGAGCGCGGCATGACTTTATTTTGGAATGGTAAAAGCTATCACTTTCAAACTCAAGCACGAGAAGTATTCGATGTATCTGGTGCAGGGGACAGTGTAATAGCTATATTAGGAGCCGGTTTATCTGCTGGCTTATCTTGGACTGAAGCAGTAGAATTAGCTAATCTAGGTGCTGGCATTGCCGTTCAGAAAGTGGGAACTGCTCCTGTACACGCTGAAGAATTGCTGCAAGTTATTGAGCAGGAAGGAATTAGTGCCTCAAACGGTAAAATTCTGCAACTGTCAGATTTAATGCGCCAAATAGCTGCCTGGCGAGTTCAAGGAAAGAAAATTATTTTCACCAACGGCTGCTTTGATATACTACATATAGGTCATGTAGTATATCTAGAAAAAGCTAGAGCTATGGGGGATGTATTAATTGTTGGACTGAATACGGATCAATCTGTGAAAAGATTAAAAGGAGCAGAACGTCCCCTGGTTTCCGAAGCCGATCGAGCCAGAGTTCTGGCAGCACTTAGCTCAGTTAGTGCTGTCGTTTTATTCGATCAAGATACTCCGATAAAGTTAATTGAAGCTATTAAGCCTGATATTTTAGTTAAAGGTGCTGACTATCAGGAAGAAGAAGTGGTTGGTGCTGATTTTGTACGCTCATATCAAGGGCAAGTAGCACTGATACCTTTAGTGAAAGATAGATCGACTACACAAATCATCAATAAATTCCCAAAAATTACCCCCAACTGGCATTAAAACCATGAATAAAGCCTTATTTTTGGATCGAGATGGAGTTATCATTGATTACATTCCCTATCTAAGTCAGCCAGAACAAGTAAAGATTCCCCAAAGTGCTGGTTCAACCTTGAAGCAATGGCAAGATGCAGGTTACTTACTGATTTTATATACCAACCAATCTGGTGTCGGGCGGGGCTATTTTAGTCTTGAAGACGTAGAAGCTGTCCATAGGCGAGTTTTTCATGAATATCAAAAATTTGGTGTATTTTTCCACGATCTTTTACTTTGTCCTCACCATCCTTCAGAAAACTGCCAATGTCGGAAGCCTTCACCTTACTTGTTACTAGAAGCATCGAGAAAATATGATATTGATATTGCCCAATCTTTTTTTATTGGTGATGCACCAAGTGATTTAGAATGTGCCATAAAAGCAGGTTGTCAACCTGTTTTGCTATTAACTGGCAGGGGGAAATCTACAGTAAAACAAATCGACAAATATTCAACAAAAATTGCAGTTTTTAATCAACTGTATGAAACTCTTGAGTTGATTAAAAACCATAAAACTTTAGAATGTTCCAGGTAAGGAGATTTTAGCCATGCTCAAAAAAATAGTCAAGAAACTCTCCAGAAGTTTAGGAATTGATCTAAAAAGATACAATATCCAAACATCTGAAGCGGCGAAAATGCAGCGGTTGTTAGCCTATCACAATATTGACTTAGTATTCGATGTTGGCACTAATATTGGGCAATATGCCAAATTACTGCGAGAGTTAGGCTATTCGGGAAGGATAGTTTCCTTTGAACCGCGGTCAAGTGCTTACTCTCAGTTAAAAGCTTTTAGTAAAAAAATTAGGTAAAATGGCTGACGGGGGGACAAGAAGGCTGAAATCAATATAGCATAAGCTTTTCATGGTTTTAGCTCGAAAAAGTTCGCCGCACCATCTCTCACTTATTAATAATAATTCCTAGTAAGCTCGATCCTATCCCTAATTCTTTCGTTAGCTTTTTGCCTAGAATCGCTAGATCTATTTCTAGCGAGAGAAGCCAGAAGCCTTTGTTGGCAAGTTTTCTAGCTCGCTTGTCCCCCTGTCAGAAAATGGGGAAGTGCAAGGTTGAATCTAAACTTTTGTTATGATATCTGACATTTCTGTGTTTTTTGAAGTACTGTAATATAAGCAACCTCGAAAAATTGCCTCTCTTTTCAATAACAGAAGCCTACAAGCGCATAAATTCATCTATCATTCTCAATAAGCTTGATTCCTTGAAGTGTCCTAACAGCGCAACGACCAGATTCCAGAACTCAGAACTTAATTCAAAAAATGGAGGTTATTAAACCGTGAAATCAATAGAAACCTTAGAAATTCCTGTAATTGTTGCCTATTTTGGTGGGAAGCCAAATTATTTAAAATTTGCCTTGAAATCAGCGGCAGACTTTAATAATACAGTTGTGCTTATAGGAGATGACACTAATAAAGATTTTTGGCAAAATCATTGGGATACCACTCTAGTAGAGTTTGATAAATTTCAAAATTTTCAGAAATGCTATGTTCATATGTCAACTAATTCTCAAAAATTTGAAATTGCTTGTTTTAAAAGATTTTTTTGTTTGGAAAAATGGATGAAAGAAAAAGATGAGAAAAAAATATTTTTGTTAGATGGCGATATTGTGACTTTTGCAGATTATTCAAAGGAAGCTTGTCCAATCTTACCTAATGATTGTATAGCTGCTTTAATGACATCTACTCCTAAAAATCAAGATAATTTTAGATGGGCATCTTCTCCTCATTTTTCATATTGGACCCTTGAGGCATTGGAGGATTTTACGGATTTTTGTATTCGGGCATACAGCAATAAAAACATACGAGATAAGCTAGAAGCTAAATGGCAATGGCATATTGATAATCATAAGCCAGGAGGAATTTGTGATATGACCCTATTATATCTATGGTCTAAAGACAATCCTAAAGTAGCTAATCTTACCAGCGCCATGAATGATATGACATCGGATTACAATATTAATTCATCAACTAATTACTTAGAGGATGAATACGAAGTGCAATTTAGTTTAAAAAAACTTATATTCAAAAATGGAATTCCTTATGGATATAATAAAAATTTAAATAAGGAGATAAAATTTTTGTGCATTCATTGTCAGGGAGGGGCTAAAAGCGTGATGAGATTTCTGTATCATAAACAATTAAGAGATTTTTATTATATTGGAAACCTTGTTCAAGCAACTAAAGCAAAAATGAAGCTCTTAATCAAAAAGATTATAAGTAATAAATGAAAGTAATAAAATTTGGAAGGATGTTGCAAATGGATGGCATTTTCTTTAAACCAGATTAAAAATTTAATCTGGTAAAACATGAGCAAAGCTATTTGTTGATATCCCTTCCTAAATAGTGCTACACTGTGTACACAATGCGTACACAACGAGAGAGACTATGGATAAGCATGACATTGAGAAAATTGGGGTGCGAGAATTTCGGAGCGAACTCCCTAAATACCTATACGGTCAGACTCCCGTTGAGGTACTACGTCACGGTCATACTGTTGGGTTCTATTTCCCCGTTAAACAGGGGAGTAAAAGCGCAGATATCGCTGCCTTACAAGCGGTGGCCGCTTAATTGGAGTACCTGTTAGGTCAAAAGGGAATTTCCGAAGACGATATTGTTCGTGAGTTTCGTCAGATGTGTGAAGCGGACAGAGCGAATCAGAGAAAGGATTTAGACGGGTGATACTCAAATTCGTCGTTCTCGACGCTAATATCATCATAATAAATAGACATCTCCAAAAATCTATACCCCAGTCCTAGCAATGGTATTCCTACTTGGTAATGGGATTTCTTATCCTTTTAGCTAAACAGCAACATTGCCCCTATGACATTAGCCTCTATCCCAACAAAGCAGTACATCGAGCAACGAGACGAAGAATATTGGCTCGAAGGAACTCGTATCTCCCTTGATTCAGTTGTCTATTCTTTCTTGAACGGAGAATCTCCCGAAAGCATTGCCCAAAATTTTCCACTCCTTTCCCTCGAACAGGTTTATGGCGCGATCGCCTTCTATCTGGCCAATCGAGAGCTTGTGGATGCCTATCTGAAAAAGGGTGAAGCCGAGTTTCAGGAACTACAACAGTCTTGTAGAGAAAAGAGTCCTTTGCTGTACCAAAAATTGAAGGCGGATCAA
>Ga0315907_10001997_pt1 | contig 26548 bp, 24 predicted proteins | sample LakEriMetagenome_3_FD_203525 | JGI IMG/M metagenome (GOLD analysis project Ga0315907, IMG submission 203525) | Freshwater fungal communities from buoy surface, Lake Erie, Ohio, United States - Buoy 12 MA123 | ecosystem: Environmental > Aquatic > Freshwater > Lake > Lake biofilm | place: USA...
GAAAAATTTATATCACCGGTATATAAACCAGCATTTAATTTATTCGGTAATGTGTTCATTCTTAATATAAAGAAATAAAAATAATTGTAATATATAAAAATGGCGGATAAAAATAATCAAAAAGATTTTATTAAAGACGGGATGACAAATGATGATATTATAGCAACTTTAAAAAAAATAAGATCAGTTATTGAAAATAAAAATATAAATGATGAAATCATCGATAAATTAAAAAAAGAACATGATCTTTTCAGCAATCGATATCCTGTTTTATTTGAATTGGCAACACGAAATGATGCTCCATTTAATTGGGAATATCTCCAATATTTTTTAAATATGCGTGAAAAAATTGTAAAGGATGAAATAACATCAGAAAAGGCATCAGTTGTTGTTGGAGAAGAGTGGTTTAAAAAGCATGTAAATATAAACAAAAATTCACCTCCTCCGGAAAAATTTAATCGTGCAGCTAAAAGATCTAAAACAACTGATGATACTTAATAACCATAATCATATTCAATATTGTCTTCATCGCTAAAATCATCATTTAAAATATCATAATTTTCATCATCGTCATAATAATCATCATAATCATTTTCAAGTTGAATTTCTTTTTCTCTTTGTTTTTCTTCTTCCTCCAATTCAAGTTTGAGGGCATATTCTCTATCGATTTCATCATAATCAATTACAGGCGGTTTCGGCTTTGTATTGACGAACATATATTTATAATGATCTTCTACATCAACATCATTATTATCATCATTATGATTATCATCATTATTATTATTGTTGTCATTGGCATCAATATCTAAAGATGGTTTAATATAATTATCTTTATAGGATGAGATATAATATTGAATTAATTTTTGTCTATTAATTTGTTCAAGTTTTTCTTCATTAGTATAATAATTAATGAGTAAATTCATACGATGATTTAAAACATTATCTTTCAAATCTTTGCGTGTCATAAGAAAGGTTGAATAACAGTTCATATAATCATTTAGATTATTGTTGTAAAGAAAATAAGTAAAATTGGAAATCATTGTTATATAAATAATGATTATAAAAATAAAAATTATCATTTTTTTTATAATGAATTAATTTTATTCATTATGCCAGTAATAATTGAATTAACTTTATCTAAATCAACATCTTTGCTGTGTTTGTAATTGATGATGCAATTATTATTTTTAATAATGAGAGTAATACGATTATTAATTTTAAATTCAATGATATCAAATACTTCTTTAGTGTCAATATCATTGGAACATGCGAAAGTATGGGTTGGTAATTTGATTTCATTAAAAACGAGAGAATAGAATTTTGAATTTGATTTATTTATAATTGACATGTTTTCAAGTTTTCTGATATATACAAATTGACTATCATTAGACAAGTCATAAACATAATTGCAATTATTTCTAGAATAATAAACGGATTTATATTCTTTTGTTTTCTTGAAACTGCTTTTAATTTTAGAAATCAAATCATCGTTAATATAAATATTAATCTTAGTTTCGTCATTTATGGGTGATTTTTGAAGTAAATAAAATTCAATAATATTTGCTGCTCCGTCTTCTCCAATTAATTGTTTAATCATATATCTTTTAATAATGATATAATATCATTTTTTTATATTATAGATAAAAAAATATGATAATATATTTAAGTAGTTAGAAAATATGGTTGATTATAAGAAGTTAAATAAAGAAGAAATTGTTAAACTTTTAAAAGATGCAGATTTTAATTATCACAATTTAGGAAAAACAATTTTAAATGATTATGAATATGATGAAATCAAAGATTATTTGAGAAAAATAGATAAGAAAAATCCATATTTTAAAGAAGTTGGAGCAGAGATAATTGATAATGAAAATAAAGTTAAGTTGCCTTATTTTTTAGGATCTCAAGATAAGATTAAAGATGATGTTAAAACTCTTGAAAAATGGTTGAAGAAGTATAATGATCCGTCTTCTTACATCATAAGTGAAAAATTGGACGGTATATCATGTTTAATTGTTTATAATAATAATGACATTAAAATTTATACTAGAGGAAATGGAATTTATGGGCAAAACATAACTCATTTTAAAGATGATATTAAAGGAATTATTAAAATGAAGGGGAAATTTGCTGTTCGTGGTGAATTGATTATAAATAAAGAAAATTGGTTAAAGATTGCACACAAAGGGGCAAATCCTCGAAATGTAGTTGCTGGATTTATGAATTCAAAAAAGATTGATAAGGAAACTGCAGAATGTGTGGAATTTGTGGCATATGATGTATTAGAGCCAAGAACAAATATTGAAAATGCATTGATAACAGCTAAGAAATATAATTTCAATATTGTCAAATATATTAAAGTTTCTAAATTATCTATTTCTGAATTATATGAATTATTTAAGAGTTGGAAGGAAACAAGTAAATTTGAAATAGATGGTTTAGTTATAACTCATAATGATGTCTATAAACTCAAATCTGGTGAAAATCCGAAATATTCATTTGCCTTTAAATCAATGGCAATGCAAGAAGAGATTATAGTAACGGTAAAAAACATTGAATGGAATGTAAGCAAAGATAAATATCTAAAACCTATTGTTCAATTTGATGAAATTAAGTTAAATGGAGTAAAGATTAAACAGGCAACAGGTTTTAATGCTGATTATATTTCTAAAAATAATATTGGAATTGGATCAAAGATTGTTATAATCCGTTCAGGAGATGTAATACCTCATATAAAAGAGGTTTTAACGCCTGCTTTTAATAATAAACCATTATTTCCGGATGTTGAATATGAATGGAAGGGAAAAGACATTATGATTAATAATAATATTAAAAATAGAGATCAAGACATTAAAACTTATAGTTATTTTATGAAATCTTTAAATATCAAAGGAATAGGAGAAGGAATAATAAAGAAATTATATGATAATTCTTATGATAATCTTATGAAGATCATAAACATTAGCAAAGAAGATTTATTGAAAATTGAGGGATTTAAGGAAAAGAGTGCATCAAACTTCCTTAAATCCATTGGAGAGATTAGAAAGAAGGGTTGTTTGGAATTGATGACGGCATCTAATTTATTTGGGAGAGGAATGGGAGAAAAGAAGTTGGCATTAATTTTAAATGAATATCCGTATATTTGCAATGAACAAGAAAAGGCATTAAAATTGACAAAAGAAGAGATAATGAAGATAAATGGAATGGGGGATAAATCGGCAATATTATTTATATCTAATTTGAATGATTTCTATAAATTCTACAATAGTTTGAATATTAAGGAAGAGAAAAAGAAGGAAGAGAAGAAAGAAGAAATAAAAATAATAAATAAATTTAAAAATAATATTTATGTATTTACGGGAATAAGAGATAAAGATCTTGAAAAGATAATTGTGGAGAGTGGAGGGAAAATTTCAACAACGGTTTCAAATAAAACAACGGCATTAATTGTTAAAACTTATAATGATAATACAGTAAAAGTTAAAACAGCAAAGGAATTGAACATACCTATTATTGAATATTCTGAATTTATTAAATAATAATATAGAGTAATAGAAATAATAATGAGTTGTGCCAATAATAATATCAATAGTTATTTGAAGGATGCGACGATAAAATCATTAAATTATATGAATAACCATTATTCAAATATATATGGGGCTCCTTCTAATATTATGTATCAATCTACACAAAATCCGAATGCACCGTTTAATGCTGATTTTATAAGTAAATATTCATCTGTTATTCAGACAAATTTAAATATTGATGAAGAAAATCCAGATTTAAAATACATAACTATAAATACAGATGATAATAGTTATGTAAATTGTGTAGTTCAAACGAGTGTTCCATGGTTTACAACATCTGATGATTATAAAAAATGCGAGATTGTCAAGAATATTGAATATGATGAAAATCGTTTAAAAATAGAAAAAAATAAGGATGCAACTGCTACAATTGTTACACCTATTTTAGCAAGTACAAATAAAAGCAAGCCTGCTTTTTGTGCATATGCAAGTAATGTGAATAAAGCTTATTGTGAAAATGCGTGGTATGATTGGATGGTTATTCCAAATTATCATTTAGGAAATACATATTTTAAAGATAATTCACAATATACTGCTTTAGATGTTTATAAGTGTTATAAACCTTGTCCTGGTGATTATCTCCCATTTGTAACAGAAAAAGGAGAAATAAAATGTATTCCTAAAAAGTTTTTTGGAAGTGGTATTTTTAATAGAAAATATATGTATAATTCTGTTGCTTTAATTAATCTTATTGGAAATGTAGCATGTGATACAGACCATAATAAACACTATTATAAACATAGTTTTCGAACAAATTTATTATACATATTACATCGTTTGATGTATGAATATGATATTTATACTAAAGTTGATAAAAATATATATGATATAAATGATGATATTAAAAATAAAATTGTGTTAGAACCATTGACCACATCTGAAAGTTCGCCAGAATTGATTTACAATAAAAAGAAAGAATATTTTATGAATATTAAATCACAATATGATGACATTTATGCAAAAATAAGGGGTATATTAAATGAAGATATTCTTAAAAATTTTGATAACATTGGAAATAAAGATTATTTAAATTTAAATGAATTCACTTATAAAAATAGTAAATTTCATGAAAATGAAGAAGAAATGTTTAGTTACACTGGAATGGAAACACAGGGAGTATTAACACCTCCAATTTTAATTCATACATGGATGCTATCGCAAATATTCAAACCTTTAGAAAGAGATCTATTTAATTATAGAGATGTATTTTATGATCATAAAGTTGGCGGAAGTTATGGAAATACTAAAGTTGCAAATGATGACAATCTTTCAAAAATTAAAGATCAAACATTATTTGCAAATTTGCATAAAATATTTGGTGATAAAAATAAAGCAATAAGATTGAAAAATATTTTTTATAAAGCTGTTACAAATTGTTATGATGGTAAATCAACATTTAGTGTAAATTTTATTTCCGCTACAAAGAAAGCTTTGCAAAATGTAGAATTGGTAAATATTATAAAAGATAATTACTTTTATTATTTTACAAATAATATAAATTTTACTAAAATTCCAAGTTCTATTTCTGTTCCCGTTCCTAGTAATACTGCTTTGACTTTAGAATCTTATATTATGAAAGGTTTTGACAGTACTTTAGAGCCTAAACAAATTGATCAAGTAAAAACAGCTGAAACACCTACAACAGAAAAAGCATTTCCTACTCTAAAAACAAATTTTGATGAATTATTAAGATGTGATGATATAAAAATTACAAATTTAATAAAATCATTGAAATATTATAAAGATACAGATATAGTTGCTTTATATAGTGAATTAATTATAACAGCTACAAAATTTAATGTTGCTTCAGCATCTGAACATAATGATTTAATTTCTTTTAAATTTCCATTAAAATATTTTGAAAATAGTGATGAAAATAATTTAAATAAAATTCCAGAAAATTTATATTGTCATTATTTATTTTCATCAGAAGAATTGGAAATGAAAACATGTCAGCCAGGTTTTATTTATAATCCAAATGTGAGGGAATGCGAATTGATAGCGATGTCAGCGCCTCCGCCACCAGAGGAAAAATCATTAATACATGATGATGATATAAATATTCCTAGTTTAAATAATATTATGCGTATATTTTTTCAAATTATTGTTGTAGCAGTTATATTATATTTAATTTATATTGTCTATGATTTATTCGGAGAATTTATATTATCAACTATTAATTATATTTTAGTTAATTTCGCTCATTTGAAACAACAAGCAAATTTCAAATTAATGGATTTATATACTGGTCCAAATGTTTCTGATAAAATAGATGCTGAAAGTAAGAAATTAGATTCTAAAATTAATCTTGCAAAATCTGAAATAGAAAATTTAGTAAGAAAAGAGAAATTGGCAAGTCAATATAATCAAGAGGTGCGATATAAAGAAACACAAAAAGAAAAAGCAAAACTTTTAGGAAAATCATAATTATGATGATTTAAAGGAATTGGCACATGTTGAAAAAGTTTTTCTATGATATCTATCATCAATTCCATAAATTTGAATAGCGTTTCGATGTTTAAGGGTTGCATATCCCATATTTTTCAGCAAATCATATTTATTTAAATCAGGATTTTCTGTGACAATATTAATAATTTCATTATCATGATAATCTTTTGCTATTATTGATGCTGCTGCAATGTTAATATAATTATTATCTCCTTGTGGAATGCATTCATAAGTAATAATCTCGTCTTCATCAGGAGACATCATTGGTTTAAAATAAGTTCCATCAACAATAATATTATTAAATTTCTGTTTTTTGTAGGCTTCTAATAAAGCTCTATGCATCGCTTTAACAGCTGCTTGAAGAATATTAATTTCATCAATTTCTTTAGGAGTAGCAAAGCCAATTCCAAAGGTTATTGCTTTTTCTTTGATATAATTTGCTAAAATTGTTCTTTTTTTGAAACTCAATTTTTTGGAATCCTTGATTTGTTTATACAATTCATCATCATCTAAATTATCAGGCATCATAACAGCCGCAGCAACTACATTTCCAAATAATGTCCCTCGTCCTACTTCATCCACCCCAATCGTTTTTAAATCGCTCTTTATATACATTGATAATAATTATAATAATAATTGATATCATTTTTTTATGATGAAAAAATGATTTTAAGAGATTAATATTATATTAATAAAGAGAGATATGGAGGAATTAATGCATAATTTTAATAGGATTTTGGATGAAAAGAGGGATGAGATAATAGCAATTGCAGCTGCAAAAAAGCGAGAAAATAAAAAAGTGACAGATGTCAATAAACTTCCATTAGATGTATCAACTACTTTACACCGAATTAATGAAGCTCTTGAAAAGAAGTATAAGGGTTCTGCGAAATATAATAAAAAACAGCAGAAAGAAAATGAACCCACAGGATAGGGTAAGGATTTTAAATAAATTGAAAGAAAGACCATTTATCAAACAGAGATCTGAAGAATGGTTTAAATTGAGAGAAACTCGTTTGACAGCAAGTGATCTTCATGATGCTATTTATCATCCGTCTTCTCTAATTAAAAAGAAAATTAAAAATGTTTCTTTCAATTCTTATGCAATTCCTGCTTTGAGATGGGGATGTATGTTTGAGAGAGTTGCAATTAATATTTATGCGCACATAAATAAGACAAATATTAATGAATTTGGATTGTTGGTAAATGATAATATTAATAATTTCGGTGCTTCTCCAGATGGTATTAGTGATGAAGGAATTATGATTGAAATTAAATGCCCTTATTCTAGGGTAATTAAAGATAAAGAAATTCCGGATAAATATTATTATCAAATGCAGGGGCAAATGGCAGTTTGTGAATTGGATGTATGTGATTATATCGAATGTAAATTTTCAACATTTGAAAATAAAGAAGATTATGCAGCAAATGATCTTGAAGATTATAAGCATGGAATTATAGAAGATTTTAAAAATGGTAATTATAGATATTCGACCCCAAATCAGACAATTGAAGAGAATTTGGCAGAAATGGCAGATGCTACGAATAATTGTATTTATTGGAAATTGGATTTGATTAATGTGCAACGAGTAGAATTTGATAAAACTTTATGGGATAGCAAAATTAAGCCCAATATTGCAAATTATTGGAGTTCATATGAACAAGAAGTTTCAGAACTCAAGCATAAAAAGAAAAATCAGTTTATTGAAGAAGATGATTAATTATTTTATTTTTTATATTTAATTTATAAATAATAGTATTTCCAGAGAAATTATTTTTGTCAAATATAATATGATTTTCATTGAATATTAATCCATCATATAAAATAATAAGTTTATTATAATTATTATTTGTTATATTAATAACATAGATATCTTTCAATTTATCAAAATCATATCTCATTTTTGTTTTAGTTATATCATTTGAAATAAGTTCGACAATCTGATTTTCATTATAAATATGATTGTCTATTGTGCTAACATACATGCTATTATTAAAAGTCAAATAAAAGTTCATATAATCTTGTTCTGTTTCCAATTTATTTTTTATTGAAGAATATTTTATCAATAATTCTTCTTTGTTGAAATTCTTTTCATTTTTATATTCATCTTTAATTATTTTATTATTGTTATTATTGTCATTATCGTTGTTATCGTCATTATTATTGTTATTATAAAGATAAGTATAACTATTAATCAATGTATATATTATTAATATTATTAATAAAAAACCAATACTAATAATTAACAAATTCATTATATCACACTACTTGTAATTAAGATAAAGTTATGTAAGCCGTTGTACGTATAGGATTTTGTATTAAGTTTGCCATATTAATATTAGTATCATTATATGTAACAGGAATATTCCAACTTTTAATTGTATTTTTAGGAATATCAATTATTGGTTTCATTTTTATTATAAAACTATTAATATCAAATGATCCTGTCGTGTAGTCAGTTGTTGATTTTCCAATATTTGTTATATAAGGTTCAAATATTGTGAGATTTATAAATGTTGATGCTTTTATGTTAAAATTTGATATAAATGTAAATGAAATATGACGCAAATCTCCTGAATTGATATATTGATATTGACAAGTTATTAAATCAGGGGTATAAACATTATTAAGAATTTCAATTGCAGGTGCAATATTTGAACCTAATGAAATCTTTTTATTTATACCATCAAAAACCGCCATAACATTACCTGAAATATCTCTAACAGAAACATTTGCAATATTAGAAGAACTGACACTATTTGAAGTATTTATATTAAATGTTCCAGTTTCATCAACATTAATATTCAAACATTTGCGATTTGTGGAATTATCGCAAATATTCAAATAATTATTTGAATTTGTTAATATATATAAATTGCTTTGTGTTATTATTTCTGGTTTTAATTTTATTTGAAGAGGTTTTGAAGGATTAATAGTATTTGTTATTAGATTACTTAATGGAACACCATTATTAGAAATATCCATAATATTTAATAAATTGGCACTCATTTTATAAGGATCAACAGTAATAATATTATTGCTATTATTATTAACATTATCTTGCAATCGTCTAAACTCTTTAGAATTGTCAATTATAATTTTTTCAGATTTATATAATTTTTTTTCTATTTCATTATTATGTTTTGTATAATTATAATTCAAATAATATAATAAAGCAAATAAAATTATAAATATTATAAAAATAAATACTCCAAGCAATATAATAAAAATTTCATTCATTTTATTCTAACATTCAATTATATAATTATTGTTATGAAGGAGTTATATAAGCACTTGTGCCTGTATTAGTGGTTGTTAATGTTGCTATTGATAATGCAGCTTGAATATATGTAATCATAATATCAATGGTTGTTATAGTATTTTTTGGAATTGTTGCTGTGTTTTGTAATTTTAATATTGGAGATACATATGACGGATTTATATATCCTGCTGATAATGAATTAACTGTTGCAATATAATTTTCAGAAATAATAAAATTTAAATATGAATTTGGTTTGATATCAAAATTTGATATTAAAGTCATTGTTATTTTTTGAACACCTGGAGTAGCAGGTATACTTTCTGTTGCTGTTGTGGGTGCAGTATAAAAATATTTATAATTGCATACAATAACATTTGTTGTATAAACATTATCTATGATTTCAATTGCTGGCGCAATGTTTGAACCTAATGAAATCTTTTTATTTACACCATCAAAAACAGCCATTACTTTATTAGAAGCATCGCGAATTGAGATATTAGCAATATTAGAAGCACTAACATTATTTGAAGTATTTATATTAAATGTTCCAGTTCCATCAACATTAATATTCAAACATTTGCGATTAGAAGCATTTACAGCATTATCGCAAATATTAACATAATTTGATCCAGTTAATACGGATATATTACTGTAGGTTATAATTTCTGGTTTTAATTTTATTTGAAGAGATTTTGAGGGATCAATTATATTTGATGTTAAATTACTTAATTGAACGCCATTATTTGTAACATCCATAATATTTAATAGATTAGTATTTATTATACCAGAAGCATTACTATTACTATTAATAATTACGTCTTGATTACTATTGACTTTTGCAATCTTATTTATAACATTATCCTGCAATCTATTAAAAGCCCTTGAAGTATCATTAATAACTTGTTCAGATTTATATAAATTGTCTTTGACTTCTTCATTATATCTTGAATAATTGTCATTTAAATAATATAATAAAACAAATAATATTATAAATAATATTAATATAAATATTCCAAGAAATATAATAACAAATTCATTCATTTTATTCTAACATTTAATTATATATTTATTATTCTAACTTCTTCATCATTTGTTTTTATATTTCCTCCTTTTACTTCTTCCTCTTCAGGTTCTTCCTCTTCTTTCTCATCTTCTTTCTCATCTTCTTTCTCATCTTCTTCTTCTTCAGATCCTTCATCTTCAGATCCTTCATCTTCTTTCTCTTCATCTTCAGATCCTTCATCTTCAGATCCTTCATCTTCTTTCTCTTCATCCTCTTCAGATCCTTCATCTTCAGATCCTTCATCTTCTTTCTCTTCTTCTTCTTCTTCCTGTTCCTCTACTTCTTCTTCTTGAGGTTCTTCCTCTTCTTTTTCCTTTTCTTCTGGTTGTTGTTCAGGTTCTTTTGGTTTTTCTTCTTTTTCCTCTTCTTCTTTAATTTCTTCGTTTCCGCCTTTTACTTTCTTTTTTGTTTCTTTTTTCTTTTTGATTTCTTTGACAACAACTTCTTCTTGTTTTTTGATAATAACTTTCTTTTCTTTTTTATTGGTTTCTTTTGATTTTGGCAAAGAAATCTGTTTAATTTCTTCTTCATCAAAATGAATTGTTTCTTCTTCATCATTTTCGACGGTTTCATATTCAGGTAAATTAACATAATCACAGTTAAAACGCATTTGAAGGTTCATGGCTTCCATTTCTTGATTTAGAAGTTTCATGCAATAAGGGGTTTCGATAATACTGCTTTCATTATTTTCACATAATGGACATATACAAGAATTAATTTTTTTAGAATAATTTGGAATAATTCCACATCTTTTGCAAACTTGCCAACGATATTTATCAGAACGTTCCATCATGCTCTCTTGAATAAATCCGGCTATTCCGTGACTAATCAAACTATCCCTTTCCATTTCACCAATACGAAGACCACCTTCATTTCGTTTTCCTCCTGTTGGTTGTCGTGTTAATTGTGTCATCGGACCTTTACCGCGAGCATTAATTTTTTCAGCAACCATGTGTTTTAATCTGAAATAATATGTGGGACCTATAAATATTTCTGTTTGTATTTGTCTTCCTGTTTGACCATTATATAAAATCTCATTTCCATGTTTTTGATAATTATGATTTTCGAGTTTATCATAAATAGCTTTATGATCAATATCAATAAAAACAGTTCCATCTCCTAAATATCCTTCCATGCAACACAATTTTGCATAAACGCATTCGACCAAATGACCAATAGTCATACGAGATGGAATAGCGTGAGGATTAACAATTAAATCAGGTTTTATGCCGTCTTTTGTAAATGGCATATTTTCCTCTGATAATATCATTCCAATAACTCCTTTTTGTCCGTGACGTGATGAATGTTTATCGCCAAATTCTGGAATTTTTATTTTTAAAAATTTAACTTTGCAAATCATAGTATCTAAATCATTTCCAGTTTTTGTATTATAATAGATATCATCGATATAGCCATAATGGCTGTCGTCACTAGTAATAGAAACATCGGTATAAGTAGTTTCTTTTATCTGTTCAACAAAAACACCTGTTCGAACTTCTCTAAATGTTTCTCTCTCTAATATCATTCCTATAACAACTGCTTTTTGACCGCGAGGAATATAAGATCCTTTAATAGCAACTCCTCTTTCATCTAATAAATCATAATTGGCTCTTTTAATTCCTTGAACCCTAATTTTATTTTTCTTTTCTGTGTCAGTTTCACTATAATAATTAAGAGGATTGCCAAATCGTATTCTCTCATAATCAGAAACTTTTTTTGCAGTTGCAGTAACTGATTTATAATAAGATAAATGAAATAATCCTCGTTCAATTGAATTTCTATTTATAATTAAGCTGTCTTCTTGATTGTAGCCTGAATATGTCATAATAGCAACAATAAGATTAACACCATTTACCATATAATCACTTCCAGTATATTGCGCATGTCGAGTGTTAATTATTGGACGTTGGGGATAATGTTGAATAAATCCAAAGGTGTCAAATCGTTTTAAGAAATTGGTTGCATAAATTCCAATGGCTTGTTTTGTTTGTGCAGCGTGGAAAAGATTACGAGCTGCAGCATTATGATTAGACATTGGAATATTACCGCTAACAACACTTACAATTGTTGAAGGATGGATTTCAATATGAGTATGAAAATTATTAACATCTTCGGGTTTCATAGCTATTAAGGAGGTATCCGACTCTTGTGCATCAATATATTCAATGACTGCTTCATCTTTTTCTAAAATTTCTGTAATTTCTAAAATTGTTTTATTATTAAAGATGTCTAAATTTTGAGGATTAATATAATAATTTTTATAATAAATTTGTTCGTCTTTATCTGAATACGGATAATATTTACCAACAATCATATCAAACCATGATTTATATTTATTTTTGAAAATGGAAGCAACTCCATTCTTAACAATAATAAGAGGTCTTACTGCTCGCCCAGTTTCAGTAAAAATTTTAATTTCATTATGTTTGACATTCCATGAAATGGATGTTAAGATATTAATAAATGCATTTCGTCGATATGCTTTTAAGATACGAATAATATTAATAGGATCTTCTGTAATTCCATACCAAGTATTATTTATAAAAACTTTTGTTATATTTCTATCTAAAGGTAAATTATAAAATTCGATTGGAGTTATTCCAATGTCATTTAAACAAGTCTTAATAAATTCGGCATCTGTTCCTGCAGCAACTTTAGATAAGAAAGCAAGATTTTTAAGATAGCCAATTGAAGCGCCGTCAGGACTTTCAAAAGGACACATAATGCCCCATTGTTGGCAGTGAAGTTTATGAGGGCTAGTTATCTTAAGACTTCTATCAATAGGCATATTAACTCTTCTTAAATGTGAAAGATAGCCAATGTAGCTGATTCTGGATAAATCTTGAACTCTTCCCAATTCTGGATCTTCATCACTTGCTAATCCCCAACGACCTTTTAGAGACTTTGCAAATGTTTCAGCTATTAAGACATTTCGAATAAGACGATAGATATTATCTTTATTAATAAAATTGCTATAATTATTTGTATTTTTCCAGGCTCCATAATAATAGAACTGATCCATAGTATCTCGAATATCTTTTCTAAGTTTTGCATAAGCTTCTTGGAAAAGTTCGGCAAGTAAAAAGCCACTAACATTAATTCTCTTGTAAAAATAATTATCTCTGTCACTTTCTAATTTAATTTTAAGACAAACATTAATAAATTCTTTTGTCAAATAACCTAAATATTTTGATTTATTTTCAAATAAGGTTATGTTGGGTAATACATCGGCTGATAAGATGTATTTGACATGATCAATAGTCTTATATTTAACTCTAAATTTAATATAATTCAATGCTTCTTCTTGAGTATAAATATATTTCTTTTCATTTTCATAGATATAATAATTATCTCTTATTGATGGTAAAATAAAATTGGTAAAATAAGTTTCTTCAATTGCCGTATTATTGACCCCAAAAATAGCTTCATAAATATCTTTGTCACTTTCTAATCCCAATGCTCTAAAAACTATGAATAATGGGATTTTAACATCAACAGATGGCAAACTTACCAATATACAACCTTTCTGATGTTCATATTTCTCAGTTACATCATCATTATTCTTAACTAAATAAAATTCGACACTTTTAGGCTTCAACAGCGATTCGCCATTGTCTGCACTGCAACGAATAAAACCTTTATAAATAAAATTATCATCATCTTTTAATTTACTTGTAAATAGGCAATTTGTGGTTAAGCTTTCTTGGGCAACAATAACCTTCTCTTTTCCATCAATTATAAAATAGCCACCGCAATCATAAATACATTCCCCTAATAATTGTAAAACTTTATTTCCGTTTCCATTCAAAACACAAATATCAGAATGAAGCATAATAGGAATACTACCGATCGCAACATTTTTGAGAGTTGTGGTAACAACTTCATTTTCAGCATTTGTAACCTTCACAAGAACATTTGCAAAAATATGTGTTTCATAAGTGAGGTTTTTGAGTCGTGCATCATTAGGCGTTAAAATCTTATTTATTTTTCCTTCTGATGTATAATCGGTGATAATGGGATGATCAATAAAAATTTCGTCAGTTCTTTCACCGCCGACATAAACATCAACCTGCATAATTCTTTTTGTTTTATCACTTTCATCATATTTAATCATAGTAATTGGATTAAACGATTTGATCGTTTTGGGAATATAATTTTTTATCAATTCTCTGTAACTATCCAAATGATGATTAGTAAATGGATATTTATGATTTTTAAAATATAAATCGATTATTTCCCAGTCGTTCATTTATAATAATTGGATATAAAAAAAATGATTTATTAATTTTATATCAAAAATTTATTCATAGTTATGTCTGATGATATTGAGTATTATAATGCTGATAATTATATCACATTATCAGAAAATGAAAAGTCGATGATTATTAAAATGGATTATAAAAGTTTGTGTGAAAGTGTTGGTGGCTGGTCATATAATCGTGAAATTAAACCAGAAGTTGTTGAGAAATTGTATGAAAATATTAAAGATCCGTCAAATAATATTACATGGATTTTAACAGCTGTTAAGGAACGGTCGGCAAATATGATTTATCTTATTGACGGTCAGCATAGATATGAAGCAATTAAGAAACTTATTGAAAATAATGTTCATTATAATCAAGATAAATTTCTATATATTCAAGTCTATTTAATTGAAAGTATTAAAGATGATGATGAATATATCATCGATCTATTTATTAAACTGAATAATCATAGTCCATTATATATGCATGATTTTCCGTCCATACAAAATATTAAAATCATTAAAAAAATAATTAAAGATAGGGTCCTAAAAAATGGAATTTCTACGAATGAGAAAACACTAACAGCACATCAACCAAGAATTCATAAAAAAACACTTCATGCAAAATTTAATCAATATAATAATTTTATTAGAAATATAAATGAAGAAATTATTGTTCAAAATCTGAAAATTATAAATTCCTATATTTCTCTAAAACGATATGAACAAATCTTTGATAATCAAGATGAAGCCGGTAAATCTCCTAATAAAAATGCTTGGGACAAAGCAAAAGAACTTAATTTCTATCTCGGATTTAAAAATTGCAATCAAAAATATCAAATTGATAATATCATTAAAAATATCAGAAATCCTGAAATATATATTTAAAAAAAATGATTATTTCTTTTTTGTAATAAATTTATTCATATAAATAATGACATCATCAATGGCATTAATGACGACTTCTTCTGATGTCTCTGAATATCATAATGCTGAAAGTTATTTGATTTTATCTGAAAATGAAAAGTCAATGATGATTAAAATTGATTATAGAAGTTTAAATCAGACAGTTGATATCTGGACTTATAATCGCGAAATTAAGCCAGACGTAGTTGAACAATTGTTTGAATATATTCAAGATAAATCAAATAATATTGTATGGACATTGACAGCTATTAAGGAAAGAAAATCAAATCGTTTATTTCTTATTGATGGTCAGCATCGATATGAGGCAATTAAGAAGATTATGCAAAATGACATAGATTTTAAGGAAGAAAGATTTGTATTTATTCAGGTCTATTTGATTAATAATATTGAAGAGGATGAAGAATATATTGTCGATCTATTTGTAAAAATTAATAATCATGCTCCGTTAAATATTCCTGATTTTCCTTCAGAGAGAAATATCAAACTTATTAAAAAAATAATTGAAGACAAAATTCTGAAAAATGGGATTATTACAAATGAAAAAACACAAAAAGCAAATCAACCAAGAATTCATAAAAAAACACTTCACACAAAATTTAATGAATATAATGATTATAACAAAGATTTGACAGATGAAACAATTATTCAAAATCTTAAGATTATAAATAATTACATTGGTTTGAAGAGTTATGAAGAAATTTTCAAAAATGAAAAGGAAGCAGAAAAAGATAAAAATAAGAATGCTTGGGAAAAAGCAAAAGAACTTAAATTCTATCTGGGGTTTCGTAATTGCAATTCAAAATTCTTAATTGATAATATCATTAAGAATATTGGAAATAAAAATTATTTGATGGAAATTTCTAATTAGTTATTTTTTTTTATCTAGATCTAAATAATGCTCTATTTTCAGGGCGGTCATAATAAATCGCATCTTCAGTATTTATTTTATTTTTATCTAATTGATTATCTTTATTGTATAATGAAACATAATCAATTCCACTGCTACTAGCAACAGCACTATATTTTTTATATTCCGCAATTTTATTATCAATAAAATCTGAAAATGCTTTACTAGTAGCATCTATAAAACCATTCGCAAATACTCTAATTTTTCCTTGATCATTAATATAAAAATCAAATGGTTCTCTGTGTTTTTCATCTTTTGTAATTAAAGAAATATCATTACTAACAACAATATTTTCTTGATAACCAGTACTTGGGCTAATATAAACAATAACTATATTTTGATTGAAACTCATTGTTATAGGTTTTGGATATTCAACAGTATTTAAATAATAAAAGATTTGATTATTTTCAGAATAATTAACAGTAATATGACCTTTTTCATTCATTTTCAAATAAAATTTATTATTAAATGAATATTTACGTTTCATGATATTTTCACCAGCACTAAAAACATGATCATTTGTCAAAAAAACGGGTCCCCAAGGTGGATCAATTGTTAAACTATTTTGAGGTGTATATATATATAATGGAAATACGATTTCTTGAATACCTGGATATTTACTCTTAAGAAACATTAATTCTTTGATGATATTAATGCTATAATCTTTACTATAATAATTCATATCTTTTTTATTCAAATCACTATCATATCTAGTTCTCAATTGATATGAAAAGGTATAATTGATAATATCAACGGGTGTTTGCTGAACTTTGAGTTTCTTATCTGCTTTATCTCGGCAATAATCTCTATTTCTATCATTTTTATTTATTGTGCATTCTTCATTTATAATATATTTTCTTAAACTTTCTGTTAAATATTCTATTATCTCTTTAGATTTCATAATTTCATCTAATGGTCTATTGTCTTTAAGACCCAAAATACCACATTTATATCTTATTGTTTGTGCTAAACATTTTGTTGGAAGAAATGGCGACATTTTAAAAGCACTATTATCATTATCTGAATCGTTCGCAGATAATGATGGTAAAAGTGTGTTAAAATCTTCGCCGCCTGATTCACTCAAACAACCACCATCATTGCATAAATACATCAAATCATCACTATATCTAAAATTCTTATCGTCTCCTTCTTTCATTTTTTTGATAGCATAATCAATTGTCTCTTTACTTAAAAAAGTACTTTTGCTCAATTCTTTTCTAACTTTAGCTTCATTAAATGTATTAACATCGGGAAGACCGTTAAAACTAGTATCTAAAATTGTTTTTATGAAAAACAAAGAGCTATTAATAATATCTTTAAAATTTGATATATATTTATAATCAGATGTCATAAATGGAAAATAAATAATAACTTTAATTTTATTATTAACAAAATTATAAAAATTCATAGGCAACGTTTTATATCTTTTATTAAGATCGGCGCTATTCATTTTATTTAAATATCGTTCCATATAAATTTTTATGGCTAGTTTATATGTATTGTCAGGCATGTCCATTCTAATCATTTTTTCATCTTTACTATCAAAATCAGGATCATCAAAAATACTTCCTGTATGTTCTAAGGTTCTTGCGAAGGCAACATAAATAGGGTTCAATATTTTAGCACCTGGAACAATACTATTCACATTATTTGCAACTTCTGATATCTTTGATTCAATATCATTTTCAAGATTATTAATGGTTGAATAAAATTGACTAGTTAAAGTTGATTTTGGAATATGATAATTTGCATCAAAGTTTTCTTGTGTAAAAAAAATACATCTTACATGTCTTAAATTGCTAAATTGATATGGTGTTTTTCTATAAGTATATCGATTATTTGTATCACAGTTAAAAGGTCTAGTTTCAATTTTACTGCCACCGCCTCCCATTTCTATCTATTATAATTTAATAATAATTTAATAATATTCCTTGAAACAATATTATTATAAAATAGAAAATTATAAAAAAATAGAGATAAATAGAATATTTAAAATCATCAATCATTTTTTGAAATCCTTTATTGAAATTTCTGGTAAATATGGATGGAATATATAAAGCTTTTAGATTGGTATTATATTTCTGGTTAAGATAATTTAATAATAATTTTTTTTCTTTTATCTCTTTGTCTTTATTATATTCTTCCATTATATTCAAATCAATGAATGTTACTTCATAATTTACATAAGGGGTTTCTTTAAAAACATAATAATTATTATTTAATAAATATTTAAAGTTTTTAAAATTGTCAAAATATAGTCTTGTTACAAATTTTTTATTTATACTATCATCGTATTGTAATAAATCGGTTGTTGTGTTTAATAATCTTCTTGCTTTTTCTCCATATAAATTTTCAATATTTCCAATATTTTTTAACAATTTTTCTTTTATTTCAGTTTGAACATATTTTTTAGAATTTGCATAATTTTCTCTGTAAATAATATTAGCAAGTTTATAATATTCGTAATAACTATTTATAATTGGATTTTTCTGAATATCTTTCAACGAATTTATTAATTTATATGTAACAGCTATTAATACAATAATCATAAAAATATAAATAAATGTTGTAATATTCATGATATCATCGTAAGATTTTATAAATAAAAAAGGAATTCCCAATAATAACGCGGGAATTAGATATAATAGGGGAATAATAATAGTTAATAAATATTCATACATATTATTATCCACGTTCAAAAAGTATTTAGATAGATTGTATCGAACCTTAAAAAATTCATTCATTCTAAATTATAAAAAAATAATAATTTCAACATTTATTTTATTTTTATTAATCGCGGGTTTCTTTGTTGTTGTCGGTTAAATGTTTCAATGGTTTTTACTGAAAATAATATAATAACAATTAAAATTAGTAATATTGCGATTTTTATTCCTATTGATATATACAATAATATATCATTCATAGCAAACTACCTACCTATAATTAATAATGATTATTATTTTATCCGTCTGGATAGCATCGTTTAATGTTATTTTTTATATTATCATAATTTTGAATTGTTGGCAAAGTATCAATAACTTTTTTATTATATTCTTGTTTTTCTGGTGTTTGATTATATGAAATGACATATTTATAATATAAATTATTTGCAGTATTCAAATCAATATATTTATTCAAGAAATCATCAGTATTTTTTATTATTTTATTTTTATAATCATCTAATTTAATGAAATATGATTTTTCTAAATAATCAAATATGAGTTTTACATTATTTTTAGTTTCTTCTATCTTATCATATTCAAATGTTTTCATACTTATCTCTTTTAATTTAGATATTTCATCGTTAATTTTGTTAAATTCTGGTAATGCTTTATATAAATCATTATTTAATTTTTCATATCTATCACAATAATTATCATCATTATTATTACCATTATCATAAACATTATTATCGACATTGTCATCTTCATCTTCATTGTCATTGTCATTGTTAGAAGATGATTTATAAGAGATTTCGGGATTGATGAGTAAATGGCAATAATTATTAAAGGCTGTTTGTAAATCCTTTATTGCATTATAAAATAATATAATTTTTTCTACTTCTTCATTTATTGCTGTTTGATAATTTGCTGATGCTAATCCAATTAATGTTTTTTCTGATTTTATAGCATTTTTATAAGCTATTTCAGCATTTATTTGAATAAATGATAAATTATTGGTTATTTCATATTGTTTCATATTTGCATCTTTTGCAATTTGATTATAGGAATTAAGAGAAGGAATAATATATTTATCGTTCATTTCATTGAATGCATCATTCGCCGCTGTTTGTGCTTTCATTAAGTCGTCTATTTCAGTGGTTTTTGATATTGATGGTGTTAAATTTTTAGATTTTGATGTATTTGTAGCTATAGCAATAAAAACAGCATTATTATATTTATCAATTGTGTCTTTTAAAGCTTCAAACGGAGATGAATATCCGCCATTTTCATTAATTTCTAATATTTTTTCATTGCTATTGCCATTATCATTGCTATTGCCATTGCCATTGCCATTTTCATCATCATTGCCATCGCTATCGCGATTGTAGTTTCCATTATTATTACCAATAGCAACAGTTTTATTATATTCTTCTAATGCATTTTTATAGATAATAGTTGATGGAGAATAGCCGTTATTTAAAACCATTACTAATTTTTTTGCGGCTACAACGGCATTTATGATATTTAATGTTCTTTCTATTTTATTGCGAATATTAATTTTAGAATTGAGAATAATTGCGGTATCCAATGCTGATTTTTTGAATGCTACTTCATTTTTAGCAAAATTCAATAATTCATATTTGCTTTGAGTATTTCTTTTTGCTGAATTGTATTCATGTTCAAATTTACTTATATAATTTTTTTGAGTTATATAAATATTACAAATATTATCTAAATTATTTTTAGATTTTCCACAAGATATATTATAAATATTTAGTTGTTTTATATCTTCCATACCTGTAAATTTCTCAATAGTTGTTATTTTTATTGGAAATAATAATAAAAATGCTGTTAAGATAATTAAAATAATCAAAATAATAATCTTTAAAAATATTGATATTAATGTCATTCTATATTAAAAATAGGTTATAATTTCACTTTTGCTCTATCAGTATTTACATAGCATCTTTTCAAATCAGCCATTGAATTTAAGTAAGTAATATTATTGTTCACATATTGCATTGATAATGAATTGTATGTTCGTTTTTCTGGCGTATTATTATATTGATTAACAATATTAAATAATTGATCATTTATATTAATAAATTCTGAATATCTCATATCAAAATTTGTTGATAAATATAATAAATTATTTTTAGTATAGTTATTTTCATCATTCATACTTATAGCATTTAGCATATTTCTTTTTGTTATAAAAATTTCTAATAAATTATTATATACAGGTTGTATTGATGAAAGAATATTATCAACAATATTTTTAATAGGAAGACGTGTGCTATTATTTCTTGCAATTGCTTTACTGGTATTAAGATTGAGTAAATTTCCATAAGTTGTAGAAGATAATACGATTAAATTTGTATAACTATCGCATTTCATTGTGCCACGTGGTGTTATATTATTATTAAAACCAGTTTCTGGATTAATTAAATAATCAATATATAATAAATATGCATTTTTTAATTCTGTAATAAAATCAAAAAATATTGTTAATTTATCTTTTTCATTTACAACCGCTGATTTATATTCAGCCAATGAAGCAGATATTTTTGCTTGTTTATTTGAATTTGCTAAATCATATTGGGATTGCACAGTATCTTTCAAAGAAGACAAATCATCATTAATATCATAATTTATAATATTTGCTGCAGTTGCCAGATTATTATATTCAGCCAATGAAGGAATTAAAGAATTTTCATTTATATTTGATAATAAATTTTTTATGACTATCAATGTATTTTCTAATATATTTTTAGGAGTATCAATTGAAAGTGAAGAGGGTAAATTTTCAGAATTTGGAATGGTTGCAATAGTTGTATTATAAGCAGCAATAGCAGCTGTTAAAGCTTCTGAAGGGTTATTATAACCATCTAAATTATTAATTTGCAATAGATTTGCATTACTGGCAGAAGAATTATAATTATTCATAGCATCTATATATTCGGATGATGATTCAGAATATTGATAATTGACAACAATGATTAAAGCTTTTGCATAAATAATAGATAATATAATTTTTAATAATAAGTTTGCTGCATTTTTAGTTTTTAAAGCATTATCAACAATAATAGCTTGGTCTAATACAGATTTCTTTAATAAAACTTCTCTTTTTGCAAAATCCCATAAATCATATTTATTTTCTGTATTTTTTTTAGCTAAATTATAATTATTTTGAATATTACTTAATAATGATTTTCGTGTATTATATGCATTGCATGCATTATCCATATTATTATCATTAAAATAACAAGGTATTTGATTGGTATTAATAAAACTTTCATAAATAATATTATTAAAAGACAAAATTATTATTATAATAATCAAAATTATTATTATAAGTTCTTTTATCATTTAATAATAATGCATAAAAAAGAATTTTATGATGGGTTACATAATTTATTTTGATTATCATAATTATCAAATACAATTTGATAATAATCATCAAGCATATCTTTATCTTCTATAATTAAATCTAGCAGTTTTTTTATAGAAGATTTATTATATGTATTAACTGCGCTATCATAGTCTGCTTTATTAGAAGAAGGGATTTTATCTAATGCAATTTTTTGAGGATTGTTATTATTTAATGATGTAGCTATAGTGTTAATATTATCAATAATAGTTATTATTGATTGCATTTTTTCTTTCATAGTTTTTAATTTGGCTAAATTGGCTGTATTTGATATACAATCAATATCTGTAAATTTTTCTATAGGTTTATATTGAAAATAAAATATAATTAAAATAATTATTAAAATAATTATTAAAGTTATTAATAATACAATTTTCATTATTGTCTATTATACCAAAATAATAAATTATTTTGATGATTTAATTAATGCATTTGCTGCTACTATTAATTCTTTTGGCAAATCAATATCATCTAAAGTATATACATCAGGTATTTCAGCTACCGTTTCTTTTACTGTTTCTTTTACTGTTTCTTCTGCTGGTTTTTCTACTGTTTCTTCTGCTGGTGTTGCTGGTGCTGCTGTTTCTTCTGCTGGTTGCGCTGGTGCTGGTGGTGCTGGTGGTACTGGTGGTTGTGCAACAACAGATAATGTAGATGGTAAAATGGCAGGTTGAGGATATCCATCAGATAGTACTAAAGTAGAAACACCATCATCTAATTCAATATTTATTATATCTATTGGTTCTGAATATAAATTATGAAATATGTTAAATGCATGTTTTAAAGTATTATAAGCATTTTCTACTTTTTTTTCTGCAAGATTAATATTATCTTTAGCAAGTGAAGAAGTCGCTTCAGATGTTGCAGTTCTTGCAGATAATATTAAAGTATCAATATCATCTTCGGCATTGGTATCGGCATATTTTTCTATAATATTTATAGGTAAATTAGAACTCATAACAATTATTTTATATAAAATAAGTATCAACAATATTATTATAATAATTTTGATAAAAATAGATATTAAAACAGTTTTCATTATTCTATAATAAATGGTAGGTATTATTATTATTTATATTTTTTAGGTACTAGGACGAGGAAAACATTCATTATATTTATCTAATTCAATATTATAACGATTATATGATGTTAGAAAGTTAGTTATTGCCGTATCATATGCTTTTTTATGTGGATATTTATCATAATTATTTATTAAAGTTGGATATAAAGTGTTATTATAATTTATGATAGTTTGATATAATTCTGCAAATGTATTATATTTAATTCTAAGATTGTCTCTACTAAATCTGTCATATTTTAATGTATCTAAGTAACTATCTATATTATCATTTGTAGTAATAATTCCAGCTGAAATCCAATTGAATACATTAGATATTTGATTATGTTCTTGAACATTTCTTTCTATATTATTCTTTGCAGTCTGTAATTCATTCTTATGTGTATTAAATTGTTGATATAATGTTCTTAAATTTGATACAAAACTTTCTTTACCTATATTACACATATTTGGCATTGTAAATTTTTCATAATAAGAAAAATATAATGTAATAAGAATTATTACTATTATTATTAATAATACAAGTAATATTATCATTATCTATATATATATAAAATATTTAATCGGTTGGGTATTCTACTACTGTAGGTATATTATTTAATAATTGTGGATCTATTGTTTTAGATATTCCAATTAATTGTTTACAATAATTTAGAAATAAATTTTCTACTTCTGGTATTAATTGTTTTAATTTTGTTAAACTATCTATTTCATTTGTTAATGCTTTTGTATAATTTATTTTTGAATTTATATAATAATTTAATAATTTATTTAATATATTAATATGACGAATAACATCAGTTATTGTAAAAGAACTACTTAATTTATTTACAATTAATAAATCTATATAATTTGTTTTAAACTCAACATTTATTCCTTTTAATATCATAGAGCTCATATTATTTGTTATAAAAGTATTGTATTCTGTTTGTTGTGTAGTTTTTGTTATTATTTTGTTAGCATAATCTGAGTTAATCAAGGTTTCAATTGAATTCAAATTATCAATTGAATATTGTGCATTTAATTTATATGAATTAAAGCTTTTTATTTTAGAAACAGTATTTGTAAATAATTTTACTATATCTGTTAAGGCTGTATCTACTGTATAAGTAGATGTTATTGCTTTTAAAGTATTACCAGGAGGAGGAAGAGTTGCAATTATTAAATTATAATTATAAATATCATTTTTATAAACATAAATAATAGCATCAATATATTTTTTTAATTTTTCTAATACAGTTAATTCATTAACTGTTAATTTAATTGCATAAAGTTTTTCAAGTGCATTTTTTATAATCTCTTTATTGGTGGTAGAATTTAGATAAACATCAAACAAATTAAATCTAGCAGTTTTATCTCTGTCATGCTGCTTATTAGCATTCTCAATTTCTGGTAATTTACTATTTAATATACGACATCGATCTGAACTACATATTAACGGAGTTATTAATATTTTCATTTTTTCAATTAAATAATAATATATTATTATATAATATTAAAATAAAAATAATGATTTTATCTGTTCTTTTATTTATTGCATATCCATAACATTTGCTATTCCTGCATTACCTTTTTTTCTCATTTCATCTGCAGTCAGAACACCTCCTGCATTTTTGCTATCCGGAGCAGCGGTTCCTGGTTCATCGTCTTCATATTGTTGAGCAACTGGAACTGGATTATTTACTAATAATGAAGAAATAGATTTTTTAATATTATTATAAATAGTTAATGCATTATTTTCATAACAAATTTTATATTTATTTACTTTATTATAGCTTTCTTGAAATTCGTTTAATTCTTTAACCAATTTTTCATATTGAGGAGATGATGGTGATGTTATAGTTACCTCACGATTTTTATTAGCTATATCGCTAATTTTACTATTAGACAATTTAAACAATTTATCATAAGTAGTTTCTACATGAGATAATGAATTTAAAATTTCATTAATTAAATAATTACATTGAATTCGCGGTGCTTGTTCAACAATTAAATTCTTATCTAATTCCATTAGTTCATCAAGCTTATTATTTACACTATTTATAACGTCCATTCCAATTGCTTTACAATCTCTATTATATATAGCACTATCAAGAGCAGCTTTTGCATTTTGTAAATTTTCATTATACTTAGGATCTGATTTTGATGCTATGTTTGCTTCTTCTAATGTTTTATTCGCGTTTTTAACAGCTATTTCCGCATTTAAAAAATCTTTTGTTTTTTCTTGAATTATATTATCAATAGTTGTTTTATAAATAATACATTTATTTAAAGTCGGATTTGCATTATTAAAAGTTTCAATATTCTTCTTATTGCTGTTAATTAAAGAAAATATCAAAAATATTATTATTATTATTAAAATAATTATTTTTAGGGTTAGCAATATAATATTAATATTCATTTGTTCTATTTTAATTTTTGAAAATATTATAAAAATACATTACTAGACTTTTATATTTTTTAGCGATTGTATATATAAATGGCATAAACAATTCATCTCTTTCTGTTGATAATATATAATCCATTAATATGTATGTGCATAGAACATTAAAAAAGAATATACCAATAATATAAATGCAGGCAAATAAGAATGGATAAAATGTTCCAGTATATTTGATTATATTTTTATTGATAGCTCCAATATCTTGTGAAATTTTTTCATTCATTTTCTGAAATCTTTCTAATTTTTCTTTTGGTATCTGTTTATAAAATGGTAGTTCTTCATGATATAATTTTATCAATTTTCTTTCATTCGCATCTAAAAATGAAATGAATGTTCGATCACTTTGTTTTTCTCCAAGTTTTAAATAATTCTTTAAATCGTCTCTTACTACATCATTTGTATATGCATAATCATCAAAATACATATATAAATCATACATAAATAGATATTTTGCTAAATCTGATCCTGGTTCATCAATTTCATTCACCTTTTTTGC
>Ga0315907_10001998_pt1 | contig 26530 bp, 23 predicted proteins | sample LakEriMetagenome_3_FD_203525 | JGI IMG/M metagenome (GOLD analysis project Ga0315907, IMG submission 203525) | Freshwater fungal communities from buoy surface, Lake Erie, Ohio, United States - Buoy 12 MA123 | ecosystem: Environmental > Aquatic > Freshwater > Lake > Lake biofilm | place: USA...
TTTTTAGTTTTATCTCATTGTTCTCATTTGGACAAGAATTGAATTGTCAAGTATCAATCATCACGAATGCAAAATTGGAAATTACTTCTGTTGAGGTTGATGTTTTGAATCAATTAAAGCAAACGATTACTGATTTTATGAATAATACACAGTGGACGAAAGATAAATTTAAAATTGAAGAACGAATCAATTGTCAATTGCAGTTGCAGATTGATAAGATACCATCAGCCGGTTCTTTTTCAGGATTTATGCAAATTCAGTCTACGCGTCCAGCTTTCAATTCATCTTACAATACAATGTTATTCAATTTTCAAGATGATGACATTGAATTCAGTTTTTCTAGACAAGCATCATTTGTTTATGCAGCAAATCAGTACAAAGATAATTTAACTTCAATTTTGGCTTTTTATGCTTATTTCATCATTGGATTAGATTATGATTCATTCTCTTTAAAAGGAGGAACACCATATTTTACTGAGGCACAACAAATAGTTGCCAATGCTCAAAATTCTGGAGCAAATGGATGGAAATCGAATGAGAAAGGGGTAAAAAGAAACAGATATTGGTTGGTGGATAACGCTCTACATCAATTGTTTGAACCCTTGAGAGAATGTTCATATGAATATCATAGAAAAGGGGTGGATCAATTGTACGATAAACCTGCCGAAGCTAAAAAAGCAATGTTGGAGGGCTTAAACATGTTAGTAAAAGTAACTGCTACCAGACCTGGAGCAATTAATTTATTGAATTTTATTCAGGCAAAACAATCTGAAATAAAAAGTGTGTTTTACGATTCTGAACAAAATGAAAAAACAGAGATTATTAACACTCTGAAGAAAATAGATCCAACAAACTCATCTAAATACGAAACTCTTTTAAATTAAATGTTAACGAATTTACGCATTCAAAATTTTGCTTTAATTGATTCAATTTCAATTGACTTTAAAGCTGGTTTTACCGTTTTAACTGGTGAAACAGGTTCTGGAAAATCTATATTATTAGGAGCGTTAAATTTAATCTTAGGTGAACGAGCGGATTATTCCGTTATTGGACCAAATGGAGAAAAATCAATTGTTGAAGCAGAATTTCAATTGTCAAATTTTCACTTGAATGCTTTTTTTCAAGAAAATGATATCGATGATTATGAAACCACAATTATTCGAAGAGAAATCACTTCTCAAGGAAGATCTAGAGCTTTTATCAATGATACACCAATACAATTAGCAGTTTTAAAAGAGTTTGCCGAAAAGTTAATACACATACATTCTCAACATCACACATTGGAATTGAAGAATACCAATTTCCAAATAGAATTATTGGATACGTTGGCAGATTTGAATTCAGAAAAAAATGATTATTTCAAGAAATTTAAAACATGGAATGAATCATCAAAAAAGCTAAATCAATTAAAAGAAGAATTATCTAAAGCAATTCAAGTTGCAGATTATAATCGATTCCAATTGGAAGAACTTGAAGAACTTTCTTTGGAATCAAAAAATTATGAAGCTTTAGAACTTGAATTAAATAAATCTGAAAGTGTTGATGAGATTAAATCAACCTTGGATCATATTCATTTAGCAATAGATGGAGATGAAGGTGTTTTATCTGTTTTAAATAAATTAAAAATTTCGACAGATCGATTAAAGGACAAAGATGAGGTAATTAATGAATTAGCGACTCGTGTTCAATCAGTTGTCATAGAATTGAAAGATATTGTTGCGGAAGCAGAAGATCAAAAAGAGAAAATAGAAATCAATCCTTTCCGTATTAATGAATTAACTGCTGCATTGGATAAATACAATCGTGTATTAAAGAAACATGGTTTTTCAACTCAAGCACAATTACAAGAATATCAACAATCTATTTCGAATGATTTAGCTTCGTCAGATGAATTGCAAGATGAAATAGCTCAACTTTCTATTCAAACTGAAAAATTAGCTTTGGAAATTGGTGAAATTGCGAATAAAATTCACGAAAAACGAAAAAAAGCAGCTCCATCAATTGAAGAATCGATTCAACTTTTATTGGCTGATTTAAAAATGCCAAATACACGAATTCAATTCCAATTATCAGAAAGAAAAGAATTGAATGCCAATGGTATTTCTGATGTTGCAATTTTATTCTCACCGAACAAAGGAATTGAACCAATTGCAATTGATAAAGCAGCGAGTGGAGGAGAGTTGTCTCGATTAATGTTGGCATTACAGAACTTGGTTTCAAAGAAAAAGCAATTGCCAACAATCATTTTTGATGAAATTGATACAGGAGTTTCTGGTGATGTGGCTCAAAAAATAGGTAATCTATTGAGAAATATGGGCGAGAATCTTCAGTTGTTAGCGATTACACATTTACCTCAAGTTGCTGGAAAAGCACAAAATCATTTCAAAGTAGAGAAAGCGATTGTCAATAATTTGACAAGAACAAATGTGAGAGTACTTTCAGATGTTGAGCGAGTAGAAGAAATTGCTAGATTGATGAGTGGAGAAGAAATAAATGAAGCCGCTTTGTTAAATGCTAAAGCATTGATGAATTAAAGTCAATTATTTGGCTTAAAATTTGACTTCGAACATAAACTATAATTACAAAACTATGAAAACGTTAGTATTAACATTAGCTGTTACATCTTTGTTTGCTTGTAAAACAACAAAAGAAGTGGTTAAAACAGAAGAATCACCTATGCAAGAAGAATCAGCGACTATAAGAACTTTAGGAACAGTTCATCTTCAATCGCAAGGTTGTGATGTTGTCATCGAAGTTGAAGAAAATGGTGTTAAAAAAACATTCTTCCCTTTTGGAATTGAAGAAAAATTTAAAGTTGAAGGTTTACGTTTAAAATTCGTTTACACATTAAGTCGAGCACCTCAACCAAAAGATTGCAAATGTGATCATGTGGTAGTTTTGAGTGATGTTTCTGCAGTGAGGTGAGGATTGAGAATTGTTGATTTAATTTTTAATAACTTATAAAATCTAAAATTCAAAATCCATAATTCAAAATTCAATAAACTCACTCATGCAACAAACGATTCAACTCTTTCAGCGCTGCTTGATTTTGAATGCTCATATATGCTTTTTCAATTTTTTGTTTTTCGTCTTTCGTTAAATGCCATGAAAGAGAAATTCGGTCGCGTTTATTTTCTCTAAGATTGAATGAAATTAAGTTTACTGGAAATTTCAGGTTGTTTACACCAATTTTCATTAATTCTTCTTGGTCGAAATCTTGCGTTCTAGTGAAATTACGGTACATATTATCGAAAGGAAGTGATAACTTATCACCTAATGATACTTGATGGTAGACTTCGTCTTTTAATACTTTTTTGGTGTCTCTAACTTGTATAATGACAACGCCAGAAGTATTTTCTTTAATCCAGTCTTGCATTACATGTAAGAATTCCATCATGCTTTTACCGCCGTAATTATCACGAATACCAGAATCCATCAATTGCATTTCCGGCTTTGTTGGTAAAGTAACCATTGGTAAAATAAAAGGGAATGTTGCTTGTATTCTTACAACCGTTGAAAAACGAATATCATTTGGATGATTGTTTTGAAAAAAGTTTAAATAATCAATGTTTTCATAGGAACTTACAGCATTGGTAGGTCCACCACCAGATTCCGTTATAAACGAAAGCGGTTGAGATGAAATTAACAATCTTCTTCCATCGTTGATGATTGTTGGGTTGAAAATCATTACAGGAATCATCGCATTTTTCTCGTAATACTTGTAATAACCCAATGAATGATTTAAAACATTGTCCGTATTTTCATGTAATTGTTGTTCAAAGGAGTATCCACGATCTTTTGGATACGTATAACCGTTGATTTTAATTTTTTGATAACGGAAGAACATGTCGTTCGTAGAAGCTGTAAAAAACAACTTGTTTAACATGTCTTTTGCTATGTTTTGACGATAAATTCCCGAATAAAGATTATTGATTTCTCCTTTTTTATAACGTAATAAGATTTCTCTAAAATAAGCTGCACCAACCATTCCACCAGACGCTCCGGTAATTAATTGGGTATGTTTAAAAAGTTGCCCTTTTAATTGTTCATCCGTTTTTTGGAGAACTGTTAATGTCCATAAAGCGCTTCTAGATCCACCTCCAGATGTATTTATTAATACTAATTTAGGTTTATCTTCTCCAGTATTTTCTTTCCATTTATTCAGAATCTTAATATAAGAATGAAGCGATTTTTGTTCTGTATTTTCATTGTTAATTGATTCTTCAATTTTTTCGATACTGTAATCTTGACGATTGTTAGGAGAGTAATTAAGTCCGTAAGCGTAGTTCTTATAATTGAAAAATGACGTGTTCACACTCAAATAATTCATTCCCATAAAGCAGCAGATCATTATTGGATAAGTCCATCTATGGAACCAAGATAACAAGGCACTAAACAACATTAATATGATAGTCAACAACAGAATAAAGCTCATCGCAGCAGGCATATTGAAGAAATTATAATCTCTAAAACCTCCTAGAATAAAAAATGAAATAATTGTAATTAACTCAAAAACAGAAGTGTTTACACGGTTTTTAGCAAAGACTTTTTCAATTAATTCTTCGTCTAAATGTTGAACGGTTCGACTCTTAAAAAGCTTAAATTTTGTTCCAATATAGATATATGATTTTTCATCATGTTGTTGAAAAGCATCATACCATTTTTCTTTGTTATGTATTACAGAATTAATAGGTTTAGATGATTGGGAACCATCATTTGTGCCATTTTTAATAAGTGAAAATGGATTTTTATTGGTTGGAAAAAAATATAAAAGAGATAATAATAAAAAGATAGTAATCCCTCCAATATAAGATAAGATGTATATAAAAACTTGACCTCCAGTAGCATGTTCTTCGTTAAGCTGAAAGTAAGTTAAGTTATATATATAAATCACATTGAAAATTAAAGGAATAATAAAGTTGTTTAAACAGAATTTTAAAAACGGTTTGGTAACAACTACTAAAAATGGATAATAAGGCCCAAGTTTAATATAACTATAGGTGTTGAATCCCATAATAAATCCACCAACGGAAAAACCAATAAATAAAAACGACCAGCTGTTAACTTCACCAAGATATTCAGGCGAAAAGAAAAGTAAAGGAACGCCATAAGCTTTACCTACATTATCAGTAACAATTAACAGTAGGATTAACCAATACAAAATTGCTAGTAAATTGTATTTAAGATGACCAATAAAAAGCTGAACTGGAAAAAAATATTTTACAAAATTCAGTATTGGTAATTTATTTGTGTTCATATCCATTTCCCTAAATATAAAATATATTTTTAGAATGATGACAATTGTATCGTATTAATTCAAAAATAAGTTGAACTATTTAAGAAGTTTATTTTTGAAAATTTGTATTTTGTTTAATGAAATCACTCACTAAATAAGCTAACGTTTTACCTACAATTTTTTCTTCTTTCAATGTGGAAGGAGCACCTTCAGGAAGGTGTAAGTAAGAAATGTTTTTATGTTTTGATATGGTGTGAATGTATTTTCTTGCATCATTTACTGTGAATCCACTTGGTGTGAAAGCAGATGATGGCATGAATGCAATCGTATCGAGATCTAATTCAACTCCAATTGATTTATTGAATGAAACATGTGCAAAATGTTCGATGTCTTGCGTTAAAGAACGATTGTTAAAAAGGTAGTCTTCAAAAAATGTAAAATTGAAATTATTTGCTTCAAGGTATTCATACATCGTTTCATTGTTGTATTGTTGATGAAGTCCTAAAACAGAATAATGATCAAGATATTGATTGTGTTTTGCAAAGGAAAAAGGGTTTCCGCTGTGTCTTCCTTCTAATGCTCTACAATCTGCATGAGGATCAAGATTGATGACGTTGATAGATTCTTTTTTCGCAAGAGAAGATGCCCAAATTAAAGGGAATGCATTGTTGTGTCCTCCTCCAATTACTATCGGAATTTTACCTAATTGTATAATAGGTTCTATAATAGATTTTACGAATTCATCTAATTCAGAAATGAGTTTTCTTCCTGTTTCTATAGATTCAAATAAGTCGTTTGATTTGATTTCACCTAAAATACAAATAGAATTCCCATTTAGAAAACGGTTATCTTGCATGTTGACGAATCGCGAAATAAAAGATTTAAAAGCATTATCACTTCCCGAAAAACCTAAGTTTGATTGAGGTCCGATATCTTCCGAAATTCCTAAGATGACATATTTAGAGTCGTTATTTGAATAATCAAATTGACACGTTTGACCAATTTTTGTTTCTCCATCTCGAATTGATAAAAAAGGATCAATAGATGTTTTAGAGTATTTGCTGAAAGTGAAATTAGATTTCATAATTTGCGATTAGTTTGATAAATGAAGCAGGAGGTGTGATTGGTCTCATGTTTTCTTTTGAAACAAATACTAAAGTTGTTTTAGCAGTTGAAAGCAATTCGTTTTTATCGTTTTTAATTTCGTATTCAAAGAATAAACGCGGACCTTTTATTTCTGTTATTTTAGTGATAATTGTTAATTCATCATCATACAAAGCTGGTTTGTGATATTTGACGTTAAATTCTGAGACTGGTAACATAATCCCTTCATCTTCCATTTCGCGGTAACTCATTCCAACAGCTCGCATTGCTTCGACTCTTCCAACTTCGAAATATTGCGCATAATTACCATAATAGCAGTAACCCATTTGGTCTGTTTCGCTATATCTAACACGTAAATGAGTGGATGAACAAAAATTTATCAACATAATCTTAAAACTTTAATCAAATATAGACATTTAGAATATTTTTTGTACCTTTATTAACGACTAAAAAGTGCAGTATTTTTTACTTAATTTTTTTTTAAAAAAGTAAAATATTAAGTTAACTACCTTAAGTCTGATATTTATCAGTTAGTTATAGAAAAGCTGAAAAAAATATTTTTTACACAAGTAAAAGTTTCCATTAAATCAATAGCAAAACGATTTTTTTTTTAACTTTTTTATGTAAATATTTGTATTCAGAAAAAAGAGAGAACTTCTTTTATGTCTAAGCGTTGATTTTCAATGAACAAGAAGTTTTAAAGATACATAAGTTAATAACTATTTACTAAAAATTACAGTTTCGATGAGTAATACACATGAAAGCGCATGGAATGCATGTTTGAAAGTAATTAAGGATAACATTTCCTTACAAGCTTTTAAAACGTGGTTTGAGCCTATCATTCCCGTGAAGTTAGAGGATAATATTCTAACAATTCAGGTTCCTTCACACTTTTTCTACGAGTGGTTGGAAGAAAATTATATTACTTTATTGAAAAAAGTTATTCAAAAAGAATTAGGACCTGAAGGAAGATTGGAATACAGTATCGTTATGGAAAACAACAGTACGAATTCAACTCCTTACACAGTGAAATTGCCTGCATTGAACAAGAAAGAATTGAAAAATGCACCAGTTTCAATGCCTTTGAATTTGAATGAAAATCAAATTAGAAATCCATTCATCATTCCAGGTTTAAAGAAAGTAAATGTTGAATCTAATTTGAATCCATCTTATTCATTCGATAATTTCGTTGAAGGAGATTGCAATAGATTAGCAAGAGCTTCAGGATTTGCGGTTGCAAATAAACCAGGAGGAACAGCTTTTAATCCATTGTTGATTTACGGTGGTGTTGGTTTAGGGAAAACACATTTAGCGCATGCGATTGGAATTTCGATCAAAAATCAATTTCCGAATAAAACAGTTCTATATGTAGGTTCTGAAAAATTTGCTCACCAATTCATCGATGCAATTAAAAATCAATCTACAAATGATTTCATTCATTTTTACCAAATGATTGATGTATTAATCATTGATGATGTTCAATTCTTCGCTGGAAAAGAGAAAACTCAAGATGTATTCTTCCATATTTTTAATCACTTACATCAAAATGGTAAACAGATTATCTTAACATCTGATAAACCACCAGTAGAGATGCAAGGAATGGAACAACGTTTATTGTCTCGATTCAAATGGGGGTTGTCTGCTGATTTAGGTGCACCAGAATTAGAAACAAGAATCGCTATTTTAGAAAAGAAAATGTACGGAAATGGTATTGAGTTACCAAAAGACGTTGTTGAATATTTAGCATACAGTATCAATACGAATGTTCGTGAAATGGAAGGTGCTTTAAATACTTTGTTAGCGCAAGCTTCATTGAATAAAAAAGCAATTACGATTGATTTAGCGAAACAAATGGTTGATAAATTCGTGAAAAACACTGCACGTGAAGTATCAATCGAGTACATACAAAAAGTGGTTTGTGATTATTTCGATTTACCAATTGAAATGTTGAAATCAAAAACAAGAAAAAGAGAAGTTGTTCAAGCAAGACAAATTGCTATGTTCTTCTCTAAGAAAATGACAAAATCTTCTTTAGCAAATATCGGTTCTCATTGTGGAGGAAAAGATCACGCTACCGTTTTACATGCTTGTAGAACTGTATTGAATCTTTCTGAAACAGATAAACAATTTAAAGTTTATTTAGAAGACTTGGAAAAGAAGTTGACGATACAATAAAATTGAAAGCCATTCGAAAGAGTGGCTTTTTTGTTTCTAACCATTATCAAGAAAATGATTAAACTTGCAACTTGAAAGAATCCAAGTGAATTGAGTTTAAAATCTACATACAAAACAGTTGAAGAAATTTCGGAAGGACTTTATAAAGAAAAAGGTTCTAAGTTTATTGCTTATGCGGTAGCTTGTTATTCAGAAGACGAAGCGAAGGTTTTTATTGAACAATGGAAAAAAGAACATCATCAAGCGAGACATCTTTGTTATGCGTATCGATTTGGGGTTAATCACGATGTCTACAGAGCAAATGATGATGGTGAACCGAATAATTCTGCAGGTATTCCAATTTTAGGTCAAATACAATCATTCGATTTATCTAATATTCTAATTGGAGTGGTTCGTTATTATGGAGGAACAAAGCTTGGAGTGGGTGGCTTGATTACAGCGTATAAAACAGCTGCGAAAGAAGCTTTAGAAAGTGCGATTATTGTTGAGAAGGAAATTTTTGAATGGGTAAAACTGAAATTTCAATACAGCGATATGCCTTCTGTAATGAGTTATATTAAGCAGAAAAGTCTTGAAATTCAAAAACAAATATTTGAAAATGATTGTGAGATTGTCTTAAATTTACCTTTAAACTTTAAAGACTTATTTAAAGCAGACTTAGAGGAGTTTTCTACATTAGAATTAGAAGTCTTAGGAATATATTGAAATAATAAAATATAAATGAAGTTATTAAAAGAATTAGTTGAGGTTAGAGGTGCATCTGGAGATGAACGAGGTGTTAGAGACTTTATCATTAATTATGTTCGAAAAGAACAGTCGAAATGGAAAGTTCAACCTCAAATGATATTTGGTGATGAGTTTCAAGATACATTAATGCTCGTTTTTGGAAATCCTACAACTGCTATTTTTGCTCATATGGATTCAATAGGTTTTACTGTTGGATATGGTAAAAATTTAATTCGCATTGGAGGGCCAAAAACTTCAGAAGGAATTCAATTAGTAGGTTCGGATAGTCAAGGTGAAATTGAAACAGAATTATTGGTGTTTGAAGATGAAGATGGAAATCGAGAATTACAATATGTATTAGATCGTGAAATTGATCGTGGTACAAATTTGACTTTTAAGCCAAATTTCAGAGAAACTGATGAATATGTTCAATCTCCCTATATGGATAACCGTTTAGGTGTTTGGAGTGCATTGAAAGTTGCAGAAAGTTTAGAGAATGGAATTATAGTTTTTTCAACTTACGAAGAACATGGTGGAAATTCTGTTGGGTTTTGCGGGAAGTATATTTATGAAAAATATGGTGTTCGACAAGCATTGATTTCAGATATTACTTGGGTAACAGAAGGTGTTCCTCATGGAGGAGGCGTAGCTATTTCAATGAGGGATAGTGGTATTCCAAGAAAAGTATATTTAAATAAAATCATCGAATTAGCTAAAGAATCGGGCGTAAAATTTCAATTAGAAGTTGAATCAGCAGGTGGAAGTGATGGAGGTGTATTACAGAAATCAGATTTACCGTTTGACTGGTGTTTTATTGGAGCTCCTGAAGACAATGTTCATTCACCAGAAGAATTGGTTTATAAACACGATATCATGTGCATGGTTGAATTGTATAAATATTTAATGAAAGAATTATAATATGGATTCACCTGAAAATATTTGCCAAATCTATAAATACGACAAGGAGTTTTTTTTATTAGCGAAGAATTCACCTGAGTACTTTGCTAAAGAATTTGTTTCGACAGAAATATCAGATGATAAAGTAGTTTGGTTGAATTATCATGGCTTGTCTGATCGTGAGAATATTGAGCGACTTTGCGATACCTTAAATGTCGATCGTCTATCAGTTGAAGATATTTATAAAGAAAAAAACAGACCGAAATTGGAAGAATATCCAAATTACTTGTTTTTTTCAGTTAGATCAGCACTTCCAGATGAGAAAAATGTATTCATTTTAGAGCAGGATCAAGTTTCGTTTATTCTTGGGAAAAACTATTTGATTTCATTTCAGGGTAAAAGTTCTGATCATTTTATAGAGGTAAGAGGACGAATCGAGAAAAAGAGAGGGAAAATTAGATCAAAAGGAGCTGATTTTTTACTGTTTAGAATGTTGGAGGCTATTATTGATAATTATTTTGAAGTACTTGAGCATATTACCGAAACGATTGAAGAGATAGAAGTGAAGATGCATCAAAATGCAAACACAAATACTTTAAAATTGATTGAGTTGCAAAAGCGAAAATTAATTGAGTTACGAAAGATAGTAGTTCCATTAAAAGATGTTACCTCCCAATTGGAAAAAACAAATTCCCATTTATTGGAAAATGAAAATCATTATTATTTCACGGATTTAAAAGAAAATTGTCTTTCAGTATTAGAGGAAATTGATGTGAATAAGCAGATTTTGGATGGAATGGCAAATTTATATTATGCTGTTCAAGGACAGAAAATGAATCAAATCATGAAGATTTTAACCATTGTCTCATCTGTCTTTATTCCTTTGACGTTTATTGTAGGTGTATACGGGATGAATTTTGAAAACATGCCTGAATTGAAGTATAAATATGGTTATTATACGGTTGTTGGTGTCATGTTTGTAATTGCTATTTCTCTTATAATCTATTTTAAACGAAATGGTTGGTTGAAAAAGCAATAAATGAATAGTTATTATTATCAAAAAAAAAAAATCCCGATTGAATTAACAATCGGGATTTTTTAGTTTATGGAAAATCTTAAGCTAACACTTTCGGTGCAGCAGCTAAGATATCTTGACTTGTTTCAGCAGCATATTGCTCGAAGTTTTTAACGAACTGACCAGCTAAATTAGCAGCTGTTTGATCGTATGCTTCTTTATTAGCCCAAGTTGAACGTGGGTTTAAAATTTCAGCAGGAACTTCAGGACATTCTGTTGGGAAAGCTAGTTCAAAAACTGGTAATGTTTCAAATTTAACATCTTTCAATTTACCAGTTAATGCAGCTGTAATCATAGAACGAGTGTAAGATAATTTCATTCTACTTCCAACTCCGTAAGATCCACCAGACCAACCTGTGTTGATTAACCAAACATTAATATCTGTTCCATCTAATTTCTCACCTAATAACTTAGCGTATTTCGCTGGGTGTAATGGTAAGAACGCTTTTCCGAAACATGCAGAGAATGTTGTTGTAGGCTCTGTAATTCCTACTTCAGTTCCAGCAACTTTTGCAGTATAACCTGACATGAAGTGATACATTGCTTGCTCTTTTGTTAGTTTAGAGATCGGAGGCAATACACCAAAAGCATCAGCTGTTAAAAAGAAAATGTTTTTTGGAGAAGTTCCAATTGAAGGAACAGCAATATTATCAATGTGATCAATCGGGTATGATACACGTGTATTTTCAGTGATTGAGCTATCTGCGTAATCAGGTGTAGAAGTTCCATCAACAAATGCGATGTTTTCTAAAATTGCACCAAATTTAATAGCGTCAAAAATTTGAGGTTCTTTTTCTCTAGATAAGTCAATTGTTTTAGCATAACATCCACCTTCAAAGTTGAAAACAGAATTGTCAGACCAACCATGCTCATCATCACCAATTAAACGTCTGTTTGGATCTGAAGATAAAGTTGTTTTACCTGTTCCTGAAAGACCAAAGAAAACAGCTGTATCGCCATCAGCACCAATGTTAGCAGAGCAGTGCATTGATAATACATTTTTTTCGTGAGGTAAAATGTAATTTAATACTGAGAAAATACCTTTTTTAATTTCACCTGTATATCCTGTTCCACCAATGATAATCATTTTTTTAGTGAAGTTCAAGATTGCAAAATTGTGTTGACGTGTTCCATCTTCAGCAGCTACAGCCATGAATTCTGGTGCGCACACAATATGCCATTCTGGTAAAAAGTTTTCTAATTCATCTTCAGTTGGACGTAAGAACATGTTATTAGCGAAATGATTCGCCCATGGAGTTTCTGTAATCACACGAATGTTTAAACGGAAATTTTCATCTGCACATGCATAAGCATCACGAACATAAACGTCTTTACCTTTTAAATACTCTTTCATTTTACCGTAAAGAGCTTCAAATTTTTCTGGAGTAAATTTAATATTCACATCTCCCCACCAAACTGAATTTTCAGTTTTTTCATCGCATACTACAAAACGATCTTTAGGCGAACGACCTGTAAATTCTCCTGTTTCAATAGCAATTGCTCCAGTGTCTGTAAGCATTCCTTGTCCATTCAAAATAGTATCTTCTACTAATTCAGCAGGAGTCAGATTCCAAAATTCATTTTCTAATCCCTCTAAACCAATAGATTTCTTAAGATCAGCATTTTTACCTTGTTTTCCAAAAATGTTCATACTTTTTTTATTTGAGCTTTCGCTTTGATTCTGGGCGCAAAAGTACGATTTTTTTTCATATTTCTAAAGAAATTTACTCACTAAAGGGTTGAAATTGTTAACAATTTGGTAAAATCAAGTTCATTCTATATGATTAAAATTAGATTTTCACTAAATCGATATAAGCACAAAAAAAGAGCTTTATCACAATAAAGCTCTTAATTCTCTTACTAGAAGTATGTTTGAATTTAAATTATTCAATGATATCTCTCATTGCTTCAATTGCTGTTCGTATGTTTTTTCTAACATCAGAAATAGAAGCTTCCATCATGTAGCATGGTGCAGATATTATTCGATTTTCTTTATCAATTTCAATTTCTTTCAATTCTTTATAACTCGTTATCACTCCTGATTTTGCTAATCCAAGAGTCATTTCTTCAATATTATAAGGAGAAGGCTTTTCAGTATTCCCTAATGTCATTTTGGGGTGAGTCGAAGATCCTTGAAGCGCTTTTGCAATAACCACAGGACTGACACATAAACCAACAATCGGTTTTCCAACATTTACCAAATTAACTAATAGTAATTTAACTTCTGGTAAAATAGAGCCTTCAGGTCCATTAAACGCCCATTGAGTGAAATTTTTAGCACTTCCAAATCCACCAGGAATAACTAAACCGTCAATATCTGCTGGTTGAACATCTTTGATATTTACGATTGCTCCACGTGCGATTCGAGCAGATTCAATCATCATATTTCTACTTTCCGGCATTTCTTCACCGGTAATATGGTTGATTACATGATGTTGAGGTGCATCTACTGAAATGCATATATATTGTGCACCGATTTCATCTAATGCTAACATCGTCAATACAGATTCTTGTATTTCAGCACCGTCATAAACACCACAACCTGAAAGTAAAATTCCTATTTTCATCACCTTATTCAAACGTATATTTTAATTTTTCTTTATACCCATCAAGCGCTAAGTAGATTTCACTACCGCTTTCTTTTTTATATGATAATTCAGTAATGTCAAAATGCAAAACACGGGTAATCATTTTTTTACAATTGTCATTATCAATAGTGTGGAATAATTTCACAGCTCTGATTGCAGGCATTGATTTAGCAATTTGCTGACTTCCGATTAATTTAAAACTATGATTTCCACATCCACCACTGTATGAAACGCGGATTAACATTTTATTTCCTTTAATTTCGACTGAGTCGATTTTTATTGGGTCACTAGTTGATGGAAATTCTCCTATTGTTGCTACCATTTCAGGATCTTTAGGTATTGTTGAGCTTGCTGCATCTTTTGTTGATTTACAACTGATCAAAAGTGCAAATGCAAAAAGTGTAAATAACGTTTTCATATGTATATTGTTTTGTCTCAATTACTCAAATATAATACCATTTATTTGAATTTGATTCCTATAAATAAGAATTAGTGAATTTTAGTATTTATAACTTTCATAAAGAATTGGCTTATGATTGAATTATCATTAATTTTGTAGCATGAAAACAAAGACACTCAAAAAAAATAAAGTTAACGTTGTTACTTTAGGATGTTCTAAAAATATTTTTGATTCAGAGGTTTTAATGTCGCAATTGAAAGCAAATCAATTTGATGTTGAACACGAATCAATGGAAGATGATGCAGAAATTGTAATTATTAATACATGTGGTTTTATTGATAATGCAAAACAAGAATCAATTGACACAATCATTCGTTACGCAGAAGCTAAAGCGGAAGGATTAGTGAGTAAAGTTTACGTTACAGGTTGTTTATCTGAAAGATATAAAGATGAATTGGAAAAAGAAATTCCAGAAGTGGATGCTTTTTTCGGGACAAGAGATTTGCCTCGTTTATTAAAAACGTTAAAAGCAGATTACAAACATGAATTAGTAGGTGAACGTTTATTGACAACACCTTCTCATTATGCATATTTTAAAATAGCTGAAGGTTGTGATCGTCCTTGTTCATTTTGTGCAATTCCAATTATGCGTGGTAAACACGTTTCAACTCCAATTGATGAATTAGTAAATAGTGCTAAAAGTCTTGCAGCAAAAGGTGTTAAAGAATTAATGTTGATTGCTCAAGATTTAACTTACTACGGATTAGATATTTATAAAAAGAGAAATTTAGCTGAATTAGTTGATAAACTTTCTGAAGTAGAAGGAATTGAATGGATTCGTTTACATTATGCTTTCCCTGCTGGTTTCCCGATGGATGTATTAGATGTGATGAGCACTAAATCAAATGTTTGTAATTATTTAGATATGCCATTACAGCATGGATCGACTAAAATTTTACAAGCAATGCGAAGAGGGATTACGCGTGAAAAAACAGAAGAATTGGTTAATGAAATTCGCGCGAAAGTTCCAAATATTGCTTTAAGAACAACCTTGATTGCTGGTTATCCTGGTGAAACAGAGGAAGATTTCCAAGAAATGTATGAGTTTGTTGAAAAAATGAGATTTGATCGTTTAGGAATTTTCTCTTATTCACATGAAGATAATACGCATGCCTATAATTTTGAAGATGATGTTCCTGCTAATGTCAAAAAAGAACGTGCTGATAAAATCATGGAACTTCAAGCTGGAATTAGCTATGAATTGAATCAATTAAAAGTAGGTAAACAATTTAAAGTACTTTTTGATAGAGTAGAAGGAGATTATTTTATAGGTAGAACAGAATTTGATTCACCTGAAGTTGATAATGAAGTTTTAGTTTTGAAGTCAGAAGGTTATTTAAGAATTGGAGATTTTGCAACAATTGAAATTACAAGTGCCGATCATTATGATTTATATGGTAAGATTGTAAGTTAATAAAATTAAAAATAAAAAAAAAGGTGGTTGAGCGAAGTCGAAACCACCTTTTTTTTGCTAAAACTTTTGATACATTAACCATTGAAATATTAAAGAATTTTCTGCCTGTTAATTAAATCATTTTCTTTATTACAATTCCTATTTTTAAAAGGTTGCTTGTAACTAACTGTTTGTTGTTATTTGGTAAAACGATTTATGTTTCGGGAATATTGCACAAAATAAATTTTATTTTTTTTTCATTTTCAGGCAACTCTTTGTTTTTTGAGATTGTAATTAGGTCAAACAATAAAATTTAGAGTTATGAAAAGAAAGATTTTTTTAGCAAGCTACTTCGGGTTATTAGGAATTACTTTAACCTTGCAATCATGTCAAGATGATCCAATTGTTCCAAACACATGTGGAAATACAAATTCAACTGATACAACTTGGGTGAATGGAAATACGTCAAATAATAACAATGGAGGGTCTACTGATTCTACTTATACAGATAACGGAGGAAATGGCTCTGTTGATTCAACGGGTTGGGGTAACGGAAATGGTTCAGTAGATTCTACAAATTGGAATGGCGGAGGTTCTTCAAATTCTGGAGATTCAACATCAACTGGTGGAGGAAATGGAATTGATTCAACTGGTTTTGGTGGATAGTTTGAAATAGTTAATTTAAAAAATGAAAGTTGTCTTTGAATGAAGGCAACTTTCTTTAAGCAACAAGTATTTGGCAGCAAAAGAGATTTTAATAGACTTTGTAAAGGGCAAAAAAAAGGCCTTCGATGAACTCTATTCTCAATACGCTGGAGCAATGTATGGTGTTTGCTTACGATACACTCGTTGTGCTGATGATGCGCAAGATGTTTTGCAAGAAGGTTTTATAAAGGTTTTTACAAATAAAAATCAATTTGACATTGAAAAACCATTTGGTGCTTGGGTAAAAACCATCATGATTCACGAAGCATTGAATTACATTAAAAGAAATTACAAATTCGTATTGTTTGAAAATGATTCAGAATTTGACCAAATACAAGAAAGTGAAGTTGAATTTTCAGACAAAGATGAATTAAAAAAGAAATTAATGACTATCTTGAACAAGTTGCCAGATGGTTATAGAACAATTTTCAATTTGTATACAATCGATAATTTGACGCATAAAGAAATTGCTGAATATTTGAATATTTCTGAAGGAACTTCAAAATCCCAGTATTTTAAAGCAAAGAAAATGATACAAACTATTTTGGAATCTGAAAGAATAGCAGGATGAAAGAAAAAGATGAAATAGAAACGTTATTTAGTTCCACTTTTGAAGATTTTTCAGTTGAACCACCTGCTGATTTAAAAAAATCTTTAGATAATAAACTATTTAACAAAAAATCAAAAGGTGGATATTGGATATTTGGCTCGATTATCTTGCTTGGATTGATAGTTAGCTTGACTTTAATTAATCAAGGAACTTCTAATTCTATAAAAAATACTTCTAGTTTAACTTATACATCAGTAAATTCTTCTTCAGAAATAAAAACGAATCCTTTGTCTCAAAAAAATAATCAATCATTAAATAATGATAGAGAGGTAAAGAAACAAATAAATGAGGTGAAGCAGATTGTTTCAATACAAGCAATTAAAAATAAGGAGCAAGTTGAGCAATTAAAAAAAGCTGACTTCAATTCAAAGAACATTAATACTAAAATAAGTATAGCTAATAAAGTATCAACAAATGGGAATTATATAAAACTTACTTCTCGTAAAGTAAATACACAACAGTCAATCCTAACTAAATCTGATGATGGTCTTTTGAGTTCTAATAAACAGGATAATTTCGATTCAAAGGATGATGTTGTAGATTACTCAATTTCGAATAAATTACCAAAAGAAGAAATCGTTCAATCGAATAGTATTAATAATACAGATTTGGCAAAAACGAATAAGATTGAACAAAAAACAAAAATAGATTCTTTAACCGTTCAAAAAGCAATTGAAGATACAATCGTTAATGAACAAACAGTAGTAGCAATTGATAGCAATTTAAATCAAGCGGTAAAAGATCCAATTTCTAAATGGTTAATATCAGCTCGTTTTGGAACTGGCGTAGGATTTAATTCATTTAAAAATCAAAATAACTACGATTTAAATGAGAAAAAGACATTCTATTTAAATGTCGAATTGACAAAAATGTTGAATTCAAATTACTCATTCACCTCAGGAATTCAATATGATCAAAATGAAAGTTTATTGAGTTATAAATATGATAAAATTGAAAATTCATTTATTGGATTTGATACAACATACATTCCTATTCTAGATTCAAACGGTGCGACTATAGGTTTCAATACTGATTTGAATCCCAAATATGGTAATACAACATTAACGAATGTTTTACAAAATCGATATTCAGTAATTGACATTTCTTTACCTATTTATTTAGGGGTTTCGACAAAATTGAATAAACTGTTTTATTTAGATGTCAATTCTGGATTTTTAATTGGATATCAAAAAGCTAGATTGTTATCTGGAACTGCAAATATTAATGACCCAAAATTCAATCATTTCGGATTAAAAGTTTGTTTGCGACCTCAAATTCGTTATGAATTTAAAAATGTTGGGATAAGTATAAATACGTCTATTGGGTATGATGTCATTCCAGCTATGAATTGGTCTGGTGTGAAACGAAATAGATTTTATTCAAACGTTGGAATAGGATTCCATTATTCGTTTTAATTGTGCTCAATATTTCTCGGGTGAAACGAAATAATTGCTTCTTTTAAAAAGCGTTGATCTAAATGCGTATATATTTCTGTTGTTGTGATTGATTCATGGCCTAACATCTCTTGTATTGCTCGAAGATTTGCACCGCCTTCAATCATGTGTGTAGCAAAAGAATGTCTAAATGTATGCGGAGAAACCTGTTTTTTTAATCCAATTGAAAGCGCTAAATTTTTGATTATGGTAAAAATCATGATTCTAGTCAATTGTTCGCCTCTTCGATTCAGAAACACTATATTTTCAAATCCTGGTTTAATGACTTGATGTCTTCGAACAAAATCATTGTAAATACCTATTTCATGTTCAACCGTTTCGCTAACAGGAACCAATCGTTCTTTATTTCCTTTTCCAATTACTCTAATAAAGCCTTCTTCAAAAAACAAATCAGAAAATCGTAAATTAATTAACTCGCTAACCCTTAGTCCGCAACTGTATAGCGTTTCTAGAATAGCTTTATTTCGATGGCTTTCAGCTTTACTCATGTCAATGGCATTTATAAGTGCATCAATTTCTTCAACCGTTAGGACTTCTGGTAATTTTTTTCCTAAACGAGGCATTTCTAAACGTTCACTGGGATCGTCGTTTATTACATCTTCTAAAAGTAAAAATCCGAAAAATTGTTTTACGCCACTAATAATTCTCGCTTGACTTCGAGCACTTAATCCAAGTTCGTAAAGTTCTGTTATAAAGTCTTTTAAATTGTTGTAAGTTAAAGCGTCAGGAGCTATATTTTTGTCAACTGAAAAATCTTTTAATTTTAATACATCATTTTGATAAGCAAAAATTGAATTTTCAGCTAAACCTTTCTCGATTTTTAAAAACGAAATAAATTGTTTAATATAGCGATCCCAAGACAACATGAATATGAAAATTTTAATTATTAACGGTCCGAACTTAAACTTATTAGGAACTCGTGAACCACAAATATATGGTAATCAAACATTCGAAATGTATTTTGAGGAATTAAAAAACAGAACGAATGCAGATTTAGAATATTATCAATCCAATGTTGAAGGTGAATTAATTAATGAATTGCAAAAATCTAAACATGATGGCATCATTTTCAATGCAGGAGGTTATACGCATACAAGTGTTGCTTTGCGTGATTGTATAAATGCTATTTCAGTACCAGTTGTTGAAGTTCATATTTCGAATATCTCAAATCGTGAGGAATTTAGACATACTTCTATGATTTCTCCAGTTGCTGTTGGATGTATTTTTGGATTTGGCTTGAAAAGCTATGATTTAGCTATTAATTTCTTTGAAAAACAATAGAAATAACCTATAATTAGGTTCTAAAACTAAAAACACACTTATTTTTAAAAGTGTTAAATAGTTGGTTTTAAGTGTTTTAAATTTAGTTTTTTAATTATTTAACACTTCTGTTGAAAACTTGGTTGAAAACCTAAACTCGCTGAGTCTCAAACACAAGTGAATCTATGTTAAATTTGCTTTAAGATTATAAGAACACACTATGGCTCTACTTGGAACATTATTAAAAAGAAAATTATCAGACGAACAGGTTGCAAATGTATTTGTTAATGCATTGTTGGATGTCGTTGATAATGGATTTGTAGAGGTTGCTGAATTGATTAATGAAGATGTGGCTTTTGTTAAATCGCCAGAAATTGATCCAAAACAAAACGGAGAATTTGCATTGATTGTAATTGTAGGTAATTTATCTTTTTTAGAAAATATATTTGAATCTGATCAAGCAGAAAGAGTTGAACAGATTATTTTTAATAAATTAGGGAAAATGTACGAAATGTCAGGAAATGATTTCCAACAAATCGTAAGAGAATACCAAAGCTTTATTTCTAGAATAAATCATCCTTCTAAAAATATGATTTACGGAATGTCTAAAGCTGTTTTTGAAAAATACAAATTGAATGAATTTCAAGATGATTATTTCAGAAGAATGCAAGCACCAAATCCTTTGTTCTTAAAAAGAATGGATGAGGTTATGGGAAATTTCATTTGGAACTGGGATGCTTTTTTCAAAAAGTATAAAATGAATTAAGTGTAAATAAACTATAATGTAAGGAAGCTCAAAATTAATTTTGAGCTTTTTTTATGTTTATTTATTAATTTTGAAACGTGAGAAACAATTTACATTCGATAATTGCTTTTATTGTCATTAGTGCTTTCGTAATGCAAGCATTAGGTAAATTTATTATTTATACTGATTACATCATTAACAAAGAATATATTGCAAATAATCTTTGTATCAATAAGTCTAAGCCGATCTTGAAATGTAATGGTAAATGTCATTTAGCAAAACAATTAAAAAAGCAAGATCAAAAAGAAAATAAATCATCTTCTTCAAAAGAAAAAGTTGAAATAATATCGAGTCAAGTAGCAGATGTAAAGTATGAAGTAATTGACATGTTTTTTTTTCAAAATAATAATCAAGATTTTTTTAACTATAACAAAAAAATAATAGACGATAATTTCGAGTCAATTTTTCAGCCACCTAGGGTTTAGTTTGTTTTTTGGATTGTAATTGAAATAACTACAATCAGATTTATTAGGAGATTTATTCTTCATTAAAACAAATTAAAATTTAATATATGTTTTTTAGTCAAAAATGGAATGTTCTATTAGTTGGAACATTGTTGTCAATTCATTTGTTTGGTCAAGATACTATAAGTTGTGATCAATCATGTCATTGCTTTCGAAATTTAACTCCAGCTGGGGTAATGATTAGTCATGTTCATCCAAAGAAAGAATGGATGTTTTCCTATCGTTACATGAGAATGAATGGATCTGACAATATAATAGGTACAAAAAATATTGATGAACTTTCTATATTCAATGATTACATAGTTGTTACTCCTTCTATGAATATGGATATGCATATGTTGATGGGTATGTATGGATTGACAGATCGATTAACCTTAATGGGGATGATGAATTTTTCTTCACAAGCTATGAGTATGGAGATGTTGCCTGCAATAGGTCATTCACATGATATGGAAATGGAGAATAATACAAGAATGGAAATGCGTTCATCAGGATTTAGTGATTCAAAAATTCATTTGTTAGTAGGTTTGATAAAGAAATTTGATCAACAATTTATTTTGGGTGTAGGTTTGAATTTGCCAACAGGATCTATCGAAATGAAAGGGTTATCAAATGATATGTTTTATTCAAATAGTAGATTACCTTACATGATGCAATTGGGTTCTGGTACATTTGATTTTCTGCCAAGTGTTACATATAGTAAGCAGAGTGATCATTTCGCTTTTAGTTTTCAAGCTAGTTCAGCATTAAGGTTTTATTCAAATAATGTAGGTTATCAACTTGGGAATGAATATCAATTTAATATTTGGGGGGCATACAATTGGTGGAAAGGTTTCAGTAGTTCTTTAAGATTTGAAAACCAATTCGTCAATTCTATAAAAGGTTCTGATAAATTGATTTATGCTTTTAATGAAATCGCTGCTAATCCTTTAAATTATGGAGGAAATAAAGTCTTGTCATATATCGGTACAGCATTTGATTTTAAGAAAGGTTTTTTGTTAAACTCACGAATCAGTCTCGAATATGGATTTCCGATATACCAAAAAGTGAATGGAATTCAGAATAAATATAAACAATCAATAATGGCTAGCTTAAGTTATTCATTTTAATAAAAATAAGAGAGAAATGAAAAAATATTTAATTAAAACTACACTTTTTTGTGTGTTAGTTATTTTGTTTGAAGCATGTAAAAAGGATTCAACGCCTCCAACTTCAAGTGATTCAGCCTCAACAACAGGTAAATTTATTTTACATCTTCATACACATATTGATATAACTGAGGTTGAAGCTTACGATTCTCTTTATCCTATGTTTGATACTCGTAAAATGTCGGTTCATTTAGCTCAAATGTTTTTTTCAGAAGTTCAATTAGTAAAATTAGATGGAACTACAATAGATGTAACGTCAAATAGTTTTTTAAAAACTTTCGAAAATGAACAATATATTATTGGTAATGTCCCAGTTGGAAACTATAAAGGCGTTCGTTTTAAAGTAGGTTTAAATCCAACTAAAAACGCGTTAGATCCTATAACTAGTTCTGAATCTACAATATTGAATAATTCAGAAATGTGGTTTGGAAATAGTGCTCAGCCAGATGGTTACGTTTTCTTTAATTTACAAGGAACAATTGATACAACTACTGCAATGAATGGAACCCCCGTAAATTTTGAATATCGAATAGGGACAAATGCGAATTATATTTCAGTAGTGCTGCCCGAACAAAATTTCACGGTAATAAAAGACATGAATTCATTTGCACATGTGATCATAGATTACAGTAAAATTTTTGATGGAATTATATTAAATGATGCTTCAAATTTATCGATACATTCTGTAAATGATAACAATTTACCTATTGTTACAACATTGAAAAACAATATCTCATCAATGTTTCATTATGAATAATTAAAACAGATCTGGTAGTAGAATTAAAAAATATATCTATGAAAATGGATTTTCTACTACCAGATTGTTATTCACGCTAATGAATGGTTTAATTTTTATTTGATAAATTGAGTATTTGCACAATATTTTTTTCTTAAGGAATTGGATTAGAACTTTTTTAACATTCTGAAATTTGAACTTCTGAAGAATTAAAATTATAATCGGAAAAATATTTTTGATTTTGTTGATTTGTGGTAATTGATTGTATTGTTGACATGGAGTTAAATTTTCAATTGTAAATATAGTTAAAAGTATTCAGAAAAGTCCCGATAATATCATTTTAGTGATTAATTAAACTAATTATAAAGATGTTTTTTGCTTTACAGAGATTAAGATATAATTTCTAAATGAATGATTATTGTCTAAGGCTTTATTTAATAGTTCAATATTAGAGAATGCTTGAAAAGTTTAATCCATATTTTTCAAAAAAAACATCAACTTTTCCCCACAAAAATTAGTAATACGCCACTTCGTTTCTTTGATTATCAGTTGTTTATGTGTTGGTGGGACAAAGTGTCATTTTCTTCAGGATATCTTTCGTTAAAATATTCATATTTTTACTTTGCTATTATTATTTACTGGTAAAAACAAAAGTTATTACTTTTTAGTGAATTTATATTCTCTGTGTAATTATGAAGTTTATTATCTTACTACTACTATATACTTCGGTATACTATTACTCCTATGGTCAAACAGGACCAGGTGGAGTAGGTACGAGTGCGAATAATATGTTGTGGTTAAAAGCAGATGCTGGTACAAATACTACTTCAAATGGTACAGCAGTTTCAAATTGGACAGATCAATCAGGTAATTCAAATACTGTTTCTCAAGCAACGAATAACAAACAACCAATTTATACAACCAATGTTATAAATGGAAATCCAGCTATTCTTTTTGATAATAATAATGGAACCAACGATAAATTAGTTGGAGCAGATGCTTCCTCATTAGATAATACTACCGGTTATACTTTTTTTACCATTTCAAGACCTCTGACATTAGATGGTGGTGCTAGATCTATTGTGTCTAAGCGAACAAATGTTGGAATAGAACAATCCTTCATGTTGTTTTACTACACTTCGAATAAATTTTATGTTGATATTCAAACAAACGATAATCGATTTAACGGAACGACTACTTATTCTGCTAATAATAATTATTTAATTGATGTTGTATATGATGGAACTTTAAGTTCTGCTTCTAGATCCAAATTGTATAATGGAAATAATTTGGATGTAAGAGCGTCAGAAACGAATACGTCAGTTCCGGATAATAATTCACCATTAATTATTGGTTCAACGGATTTAAATGACTCAAGACCATTTGGTGGTTATATTGCCGAAGTTATAGGATATAGAACAGCATTAAATAAGGCTTCTAGAATTATCGTTAACAATTACTTATCTGCAAAATACAATATTGCGCTTTCTTCAGAAGATAAATACGCTGGTGACAATAGTTTAATTAATTTTGATAAAGATGTGTCTGGTATAGGAAGTGATACAATAATGCCTGGTTCAGTTATTGGTTCTAACACAAGCTTCTCTTCTTCTGTAGCAAAAGGCTTAGGGATTACTTCATCATCAGGATTGGATGTAGGTGATTATTTGTTAATTGGTCATAATACCACTAACAATAGTGAAATGTCCACGGACGTTGCAGGTATGACGGGAACCTCAAATACGAGATGGCAAAGAGTTTGGTATTTCGACGTAACAAATACTTCTACAGTATTGAATGGCACCGTTGAATTTGATGTTTCTAATAGTGGTATGGCTGTTAATTCAATGGGTTCAGCAGCTGATTATGTCCTTTTATATAGATCTTCAAATTCAACAGGAACTTCTTGGACCGAAATTGCAACTGCAAATAGTGTTTCAGGAGATATGGTTTCATTTTCGAATGTAAATTTACAAAACGATGGATATTATACTTTAGGGTATCATTTTTCCTCAGTAATTGTTTTACCAATTGAATTATCGAGCTTTAATGCTGAATTGAATTACAATCAAGTGGATGTGTTTTGGACGACTTTTTCAGAAACTAACAATGATTATTTTTCTGTTGAGAAATCTGAAAATGGAAAGGATTTTTATGAAATAGGTCAAATTAAAGGAAAGGGTAATTCAACTCAGACTTCTAATTATTTGTTTACAGATGAAAATGTGATTGAAGGAATAGCTTATTATCGTTTAAAACAAGTTGATTTTAATGGAAGATTTGCTTATTCGACAATAAAGTCGGTTGAAAATGAAATGATTGAAATTGCATTGAATGTTTTTCCAAATCCATCTGAAAATGGGAACTTTAATATTCATTTTTCTGAAAATGATTTAAAGAATGAGGAACCTTTAACAATTCAATTGGTTGACTTAGCTGGGAAAATATTTCATTCAGAAGAATTGTTGCCGGATAAAATTTCAAATCATCATCATGAAATGAATACATTTGGTTCAATTCCTAAAGGAGTTTATTATTTAATTATTCATAGAAATAATAGAAAGAAATCAACGAAAGTGATTATTCAGTAAGTAATTTTAAGAATATCATTTGATCAAAAATTAAGTAAGATATATTGCTTAATTTTATAATTTCTAAAATGAATTTTGATTAATGACATTCACAACTAAAATCTTTGAAACATTTGTACTCAATTATACTTCAGAAAAAACTAGAAGTGAATGGAGAGATTCTGAAATCAAGGATTTTTCAATGTCTGAAACAGAAATTACGGCATTGGTTAAAGGTTCAGATATCTATGATGTCAAAATTGAATTTTCTCCCAAAAAAGTTTTAAAAGCTTCTTGTAATTGTTCATTTAATCAAGGTCCAATCTGTAAACATATCGTTCACGTGCTGCATAAAGCAGATGATGAATTAGTGAATGGGGAAGATCGAGAAAATGGAGTTCATCCAACGGAGTATCGAATTGACAAGTTTAAATTTCCAAAACTTACGAATACTTACATCATGGTTCATTCCATGGAATTACCAAGTGAACGAAAACGAGGTTTTTTAGATTTTTATCCGAATGAAATCTCCATCAATCATGTTTCATTTCTGGATGCATATAGTTTTCCGAGAAACAATGTTGTAGATGTCAAGTTCGAAAATGATCAATTAATTTTAAATTGTAGTTGTCCTTCAATTAAGCGTAAAATGTGTGAACATCAAGCGCAAGCATTGTATAATATCAAAGATAGAGAAGAGATTAGTGTATTTTTTGATGAGGTTTTCCGAAAGGAGTATTTTCATGAAAAAGCAAAAGAATTTGGTTTAGAAGAGGAGAATAACTTAGATGATTTTTTTGAATTGGAATACGATTCAATGTATAAACGAGCAAATGTTCTTTCAAAAATAAAGGAATTACTCCCAATTAATCAAAAAACGACAAGTCTACTTGAAAAACAATTGCTTCCTCAGCCAAAAGAAGTTCTAACACCAATTGAAGCCTATCAGCAAGGTTTTTCGAAGCAATTTGTAATTATTGGGCAACATCGTTATTATGATCACATCTATGTAGACTTTGTAACTTCCAATGCAACTAAAGATGGAAGACCCAAAAATCCAATAACAAAAAAGAATCCAGTAGATTTAATTTGGAAGGCAGAAAAACAAGAAGAAATTAAGTTCT
>Ga0315907_10002001_pt1 | contig 26511 bp, 23 predicted proteins | sample LakEriMetagenome_3_FD_203525 | JGI IMG/M metagenome (GOLD analysis project Ga0315907, IMG submission 203525) | Freshwater fungal communities from buoy surface, Lake Erie, Ohio, United States - Buoy 12 MA123 | ecosystem: Environmental > Aquatic > Freshwater > Lake > Lake biofilm | place: USA...
CGTCGATGTCGCCGTGCATTCCATGAAGGACGTCCCGGCCGACCAGCCGGATGGCCTCTGCATCGCCGCCGTACCGCCGCGCGAGGACGCCCGCGACGCCTTTGTCAGCGAGGCCTTCGCCACCTTCGCGGACCTGCCCCGTGGGGCGCGCCTGGGTACCGCCTCGCTGCGGCGGCAAGCGCAGGCGCTGGCGCTGCGGCCGGACCTGACCATCGAAATGCTGCGCGGCAATGTCGACACCCGGCTGCGCAAACTGGCCGAGGGCGAGTTCGACGCCATCCTGCTGGCCGTGTCCGGGCTCAACCGGCTGGGCTTCGAGGCGGTGATCCGCGAGCGGCTGTCGCTCGATGACTTCCTACCTGCCCCCGGCCAGGGAGCCCTGGCGCTGCAGACCCGGAGCGAAGACCTCGGCGCCGCCTGGGTCGCCGCCCTGAACGATCCGATGACCGCCCTGGCCGTGGCCGCCGAGCGCGGCGCGATGACGGCGCTGGAGGGCTCCTGCCGCACAGCGATTGGTGCCCATGCGGAGATCGCCGGGGGCGGATTGTGCCTGACCACCGAAATGCTGGCGCCGGACGGCGCCGCGCGCTGGCGGCGCACGGGCGAGCTCGGCGACGCCACCACCGCCGATGCCATGGATCAGGCGCGCGCGCTCGGCCTGCGGCTGGGGGCCGAGGTCCAGGCCGCCGCCGCTGACCGGCGGGTCGGGTCCTGACGGCGATCCACCGCGTCTGGGTCACGCGCGCCGAGCCGGGTGCCGGACGTACCGCGGGCCGCCTGCAGTTGCTGGGCTTCGAACCGGTCATCGCGCCCCTGCTGGCGATCCGGCCGATCCCGCAGGCTGCGCCCGACCTGACGGGGATCACCACCCTGGCCTTCACCAGCGCCAACGGCGTGGCCGCCTTCGCCGCCCTGACGCCGGACCGCACGCGCCCCGTCTTCACCGTGGGCGACGCGACCGCCGGAGCGGCGCGGGCGGCGGGCTTCGCCCGGGTGCAGTCGGCCGGAGGCGATCTGGACCGGCTGGCCGCCCTGCTGCTGGCCCAGGGTCCCGGTATCGGCCCCCTGCTGGTCACCGGTGCGCGGGAGCCGGCCGGAGACCTGCCGGCCCTGCTGGGGGACCGGATCGAGGCCCGGGCCCTGCCGGTCTATGAGGCCGTCGGGACCGGGGCCACGCCACCCGCCACCTTTGACGCCGTCCTGATCCATTCCGCCCGCGCGGCCCGGGCCCTGGCGACCCTCGGCCCCTTCGCCGGCCAGCCGGCGATCGCCCTCTCCGCGGCGGCAGCCGCCCCACTCGCCGACCGGGTCGATCTGGCGATCCGGCTCGCCCCCACCCCCGATGAAACGGCCCTGCTCGCAACGCTTGGCAATCCCCCCCGCCGCGTATAAAGAGCGCCTCTCGCACGGACGGACATCCTCCGCTGCGCCAGGGCCGCCTTAGCTCAGCCGGTAGAGCATCGCATTCGTAATGCGTTGGATTCAGGCAGAAAATCAATAATAACCGAATAACTTCAACGACTTAAGTCGGTTGATGTTGTACGGTTTTTACTATACAACTTTGCTATGGCTGGGCCGCGCAGGAAATCTCCGACAGGTCGGGTTAACCCGACAAAACGGGATCGCACGCTGCCTATCCCAGGGTCCTTGGCCCGCGTTCCAGGGTACGGCGCACTGACCATCTACAAGATGGAAGCGTCTCCGTTTTGGTACGCGCGGTTCTACGAAGATGGGAAGATCATTCGGCGCAGCCTGAAGGTCACTGGAAAGAGTGACGCGCTCAAAGCCGCAAAGAATGTCTTCGGGCAGATCAAGGCGAGCAAGATCAATCGTGTCCCGTTCAATCGCCACAGCGGCTTTGAACTCTGCGCTAGAAGCCTGCTGAAGGAGGTGGAGGCACAGGTTGCGCGAGGTGAGCGGACGGCCGTCAAGATCACCAATGACCGCAATCGCCTCGAAGCCGACCTACTGCCCTACTTCGGCAAGTACGAGATCGCCGACATCGATTACGCCTGCATCTCTGGCTACATAAACGGTCTGGCGACGCCTTCCCGACCCCTGTCGGTCAGCACCCTGAAAATCCACCTGTCCCATCTGAAAACCATCATGCGACATGCCCAGCGTATGGGCGTGATCACCGCGCAGCCTGCGTATCCGACCCTGAAGACCGTCGACACGCCCCGTCCCTGGTTCAGCGCAGGTGAGTACGGGAAACTGCACGCCATCTGTCGCGCCAACATCGGTCGCGTCTTCATGAAGGCAGGCACCAAGGGCGAGCAGAAACGCAATATCACGATCTCTGAGGACCTCTACGATCTGATCCTCTTCATGACGAATGCGTTCATTCGTCCGAGCGACATCAAGGTGCTGCAGCACAAGCATGTGGCCGTCGTGCGAGGCGCAAACACCTATCTGCGCCTGACCTACCCACCGACCAAAGGGCACGGAAACCCCGTCGTCACCATGCCGCAGGCTGTGACCTTTTATAAGCGGCTGTTGGCACGTCAGAAAAAGATCGGGCTCGGTAAGCCAGAGGACTACCTCTTCCTGCCCCAATATGTGGAAAATCGAGACTACGCCCTGCGTCAGATGTCTCGTCAGTTCGACCAGCTACTGGCCGTTGCCCAGCTCAAAACCAATGCCAATGGCGAGAGCCGAACGCTCTATAGCCTGCGCCATACCAGCATCATGTTCTGCCTGACGAAAGGCGATCAGGTGAACTTGATAGCCTTGGCTCGAAACGCCCGCACATCGACCGAGATGATCGATCGGTTCTACGCCAAGCACCTTACGGCGGAGATGAATATCGAGCAGCTTCAAAGCCGCAGGATCCGAAAACCCGCTGTCGAGCAGGACGAGGAATGAGCACCCGATCGTGTCGGGTAACCCGACAAATTGAGGCTGTGAAATCACACCAAGCTGAGCTAAAGAGCCAGCCACGCCGCTTTAGCTCAGCTGGTAGAGCATCGCATTCGTAATGCGGGGGTCAGGTGTTCGAGTCACCTAAGCGGCACCATTTCTCTTTGATTTTCAATCACTTACCGATCCGCTCGAGGTCGGAAAAGTTGTATGGTTGATCGGGCTTTTTGGACGCATCCTAAAAAGAAAGCCCCGCACAATGACGGGGCTTTCTCATTCAAACCTGGGTGGGCACATTGTCGGGCAGACAACGCTTCAAGCTCTAAGGGGTCACCGAAGCGGTTTTTGCGGCGGCAATAGCCTTCGCCACATGATCGATCTGCCCAGCCGCCAGACGCTTACGTGCCAACCGTTTTGCCATCCCGATGGTGGCGCGAGCATCACCCTTGCATTGAGCGATGAGGCTCAGCATCGTTGCATCAGACGGCGGGACGACGAACTGATCGACCAAGATCTGCTTGCAGATGGGCAGCCACTGCTGCGGCTTTGCCAACCCCATGTGGATCACATGAGAGCGGCTCTGAACGCCCTTCTCGACCTTCTGCAGATTGTTGGTCGTGAAGATGAACACGTTGCCAGGAAGGTTCATCGCGTTCTTGAGCGCGCTCATTGCGCTCGCACTCAGAATGTCCACCTCATCAAGGATGAAATACTTAAATTTCATCTCATACGGCACGAACATCCCCCTGTACGTACACTTATCGATGACATCAACCCCGCTGCCATCCACCCCGATCCTGAGCAGCCAAATGTCAGGCGAGACGGGGCCCACACCAGGCTCAAGAAACGTCGGGAGAAGTTCAGCAAGGGCCGACTTTCCCGTTCCATTCGGGCCATACAGAAGGATCCCATTCTGTCCGTTGGCGGGAAACGGCTGAACGCCATTCACGATATCGGTGAGCAGTTCCTCGCTGTTAGGGTCAGAAAAAACGAAGTCGCTGAGTGCGGTCGGGGCATAGTTGTTCGCTGCCAGAAGCATGGCATTTGTCCTTTCAATGTTTGGGGGAATTGAGGGGAAGCCTTAGGCTTCCCCTCAATCGTTGTTCGGCGGTTTAGGCTGCGAGGTCAGTCTGCGAGGCGATCTCGGTAATCGCGCGGTTCATAAGATCCGCCTGCTGCTGAGCAGCGGAAGCCTGCGCCTCATCGGCAGCCACCTTCGCCCAGGCCTCGCTCTGCGCGTTGTAGATTGCGACCAGCGCCGAGTTGACTGCGGACTCCGTGTTCACCACGGAGTTGATCTCAAGAGACCCGTTGGGGCCCTGGGTCGCAATCAGAACCACCTGATGCCCGATCTTCCCCGTATCAAGCTGCTTCACGATCTCGGGTTCAGTGACGCTGGCCAGAACCGTCTTGGTGACGTTGGACTTCGCAATCCCAGCCTTATCGACGCGCGGCTTCGCGCATTTAGAGCGACGAACTTCTTCGACCCCGCCCGCATCACGAAGGAACTGCGGGATATCCTTCGCCTTGACCTTTTCGGAAAGCGCGACGCGGAGAGCGACGCAGTAGGCGCTGGAGCGGCGACGGTCCGCACCGAAGACGACCTGCACAATCTGGTTCAGCGTGTGGGACTTCGGGTTGATGATGAGGTTGCGCGCCTTAGCCTGCTTGGCCAGTTCCTCAACGAGATGGCCATTGAAGACCGTGTCCGAGCTCATCAGCTGATACAGGTGGTAGACGCGCTGGAGGAGGGCATAGAGGCGCGAGTTCGCCGCTTTGTGCACTCCGTGGAACCACTCCTGCTCGTCCTTGATCAGCCCTTCGATGGCGCTGTGGGCAGAGGTGATGACAGGCTCCGTCCAGTCAGCGTCAGTGATCGCATCGGGTTCCGCCGCGGCGGGGATCAGGCCGAAGTCGGTCGCCGCAACAATCGCGTCGGCAACGGTGTTTTCGTATTCATTTTCAGCGGTATGCATTTCAGTGGTCCTTTCAGAGTTTGTGTTGACGAGATAGCCAACGCTGATCGGACTACGGAAAGTGAGCAGGCGTGTATCGTCACCAAGCTAGTTGAGAAGCTGGAACTAGACCTGTTGAGGAGCGCGTGAGCGATGTACGAAAAGGTCCTCGAGGAACGGAAAATCATGTTTTTCCGTCACTGTCCACCGATCGCCAATCTCGACGATGTTTCTTTCGATCGGCCTCAGGAGCCGTTCAAGGAAGCGGCTGGCTACCAATGTAGCGTCTTCTATTACTGGTGGGCTTTCTTGCGCGAAAACGCCGCCTACCGCGCCTGCTGCGATGAGCATGGCCAAGGGCCGCTTCAGGATCTCTATTCCTTTTTTGGAGATGTGCGTGGGGACGATTTTGTGGCGTGGTGGTCTTTCGGCGGCAATGGTCGAGGTGGTGGCTCCTACGCGGGACGCGACCTCTTTTGCGAGTCGGTCTTGGATCCGATTACCATCGGCCCCGTCCGCGAAGGGGATGTTAGCCACGTCCAACTCAGCGTTCCTGTGATCCCCGATCTGAAACGCCTTACCGCTGAGTTTCAGCGGGTCATGCGCCTCGTCGTTGAGGAGCGAGCGCAGCCCGATCCAACCCAGGACGACGGGCCGCTATTCGCGGTAGCGAGCAGAAATCCCAGCCTAAATTCCCTGCATAAGATGCTTAGCGCCTTTAGGGCGAGGGCAGCGAATCCCGGACTCTCCAACTATGACCTGGCCGAAGAATTAGGGATTACCGAAAACGTCAAAGGAACGCGTGGATCGTACCAGCACGACAACGTGGTCTACACGACCATCGGGCGCTTGCTGAAGAAGGCCGACGTCCTGGTCCAGAATGTCCAATATGGGCGTTTCCCCGATCACACCGACTATGCGGCCATCGGGAAGGTGCCCGAGTTACCCCGCGGGCTGGCCGAATTGGCAAGTCGGCGACAGGCGTCCTAACGAGCGGTCTGCGGGGTCACCCAGCCAAATCCAACTCGACCGCGTCCTCGTTGACCAGCTCGTGGCATTTCTCGCTGAGTGCGATGAAGCGTGTGCCAATGGCTCGAAACCGTGGTGTTGAGACCATCTGCTCCCCCGCTTTTTGGAGACGACTGGCGCAGACCGCTATGGAACCGAGGCTCGGCTCCCGTTTCGTGAATCTCAAAGATCGCACATAGCTCGTGCTGCACCCCAGCCAATACTCGCTGAATTCGCACTCATTTGAAGTCAGGCCGATTTCTTTTAGGTACCCAAAAACCTCAGAAATAATGTTATTTTTTCTCATGTTTCCTCATCACAATGATAAATAAGTATGTCGGTAAGCAGTGATGAGATTGTTTCTCTGCTTATTTATCTGTGAATGTGAGCGTGATCGGAATTAGCCATTTCAATCACGTTCACAGGAAACATGAGCCTAAAAAAAGCATTGAGTTTGCCAGCATTTGCTGTCGCCATCGGATCTTGCTGCTCAGAACCCCGTCAGTCACAGAGCGGGTGAACGACAAAACAAGCGTTAGGGCTCCTGTGGGCTGCTAATCTCGGCAACTAGCGCACGGATCGGGAAAGAGGCTGCGCATGCAGTACCCCGAATGTGTCTTGGTGGTGATGACGACTTCCAAGACGCTGCGTTGCGATCAACTCTCACACATAAAGGTAATAGCGTAACCCTATCTCCCTGTAGCAAGGTTGTGTGCAGTCATTGGCAAACTCCTAAGGAAAAGTCCTTTTGCCACAGAGAGCCTGTGAAGCCTCTTTGTGGCTCAACCTAGGAAATGCCCAAAGCCAATCAGATCAAAGATTCATCTGAATGACGCGGTGAGGATTGATCCGTTTGAGCGAGAGCGAAAACGAAGAGCAATCCGAAGCCGCTTGCTGACCGAAGGTCTGCAACTGAGTTTATGAAAAACAGATTGGTCGATCTGAGCCGCTGTTTCTGAGACACCCGTGCCTGGTCCCTGATGTGAAGAAATACATAAAAGTTCATCGGATCTGATCATCCGATTGGAAGGACTCAGGAATCTCATGGCTGGTATTCGGTAGGACCAACTCGTTGATTAATATATATTTCTCTCAGACGAAAAGCTCATGAGAGACCCAAGGAAATGGCAAAAGCGAAGGTTCTGACGAGAGACGAGATCAAGCGGGTGTTTCGCATGGCTGAGGTCGGGACACAGGGAGACAGGGACAAAGTCGCCCTTGCCCTCAGCATTCTCGCTGGCATGCGGGTGGGTGAAATCGCTGCGTTGAAGGTCGGCGATGTCAGGGGGCTTGATGGCAAGGCGGTGGAGATCATTCATCTCACCAAGCACCAGACCAAGGGCAGTCGCTCTCGCCGCGTGTTCGTCGGTGATGACCTGATGAAACTGCTCAACGCTTTCATCGCCAAGCGAACCAGATTGCCCGATCAAGCCCCGCTCATTCAGAGCAGCCGAACCAAGGGGCACTTTTCCAATGTCAGCCTGTCGATGCGAATGAAGTCGATCTATCGCTCAGCGGGCATCGATACGAGCAGCCACGCAGGCCGAAGGACATATGCGACGCGGAAGAATGAGCTCGGGATTGGGATGGCCACCATCCAGCAGTTGATGGGGCACTCGTCCATCCAGACTACAGCCATCTATTGCTCCGTGTCTGACGAGCAGCTCAGGAACGCGGTCAACGCGGGGTGAGTGGGGCGATCAGCCACACGGCGCCCTGATCGGCTCAGTTGTCTTCGCCGTGTGGCTTTCAGTGGCTTGGCGGTTTGAAAGGCTGACAGAGCCGGAGCCGCAAGACTGGACCAAGGAGGAAGACCTACAAACGTCCGCTAACCGCCCATATGCGATAGTCTGCTCCCGACCCGAAGCGGACATTCCGAGCCCGCAGTTCCCGAGCCCGGAAGTGACTCTTTCCGGCGGTTGGGAAAGTCCGCTCTTCGGTGTCTCACGTCGCCGCCCGGAACCTTCAGCCTCTCTGGCTCTAGCCACCGGCTTCACTGCGCCGCGAGCCCCCCGTCGATCTTGAACTCAGCCCCGGATCAGGGCCGGAACCTTCCACAACCGATCGCGTAGCTCGTGGCGGGGCAGATAGGCCCGTAGCGCAAGTCGCATCGGACCCTGCGGCGATGGCAGCCAGTTGGCGGCGAGGGCACCAGCGGGCCGCTCGCGTTGGATCAGGATCTCGAAGCCGCCGTTCGCATCGACCACCAAGCCTGGGGTGCGGTCTCCGATCGAATACCGATTGATCGGGTTGTCGGTGAAGAAATACCGGCCCTCCGGTGTGACTTCGTACATGGTGAGGGACCAGAAGGCGTCGACCGGCACCCCTCCGGCGGGTATCCGCCAGCGGTAGGAGTCAGTGCCGACGAGCGGAGCGCCGGAGGCGTCGAAATTCCCGTGGAAGTACATCGCTTCCTCTTCGCCGAGCGCGGCGATGCCGCCCAATGCGACCGCTCCCCGTAGCTGATCGTTCTCGCCGAAGTCGCCAATCCCGGGCGGCTGGTAGCTCCAGCCAGCGACGGAATAGTCCCGGAACTGAAACGTCTCGCGCAGAGTCGCCAGCCCGCGGGGGATGGTCGCGCGCCAGCGATCCATGACCTCGGCACCCGGAAGTTCCGACTGGCCTATCCCCATGGCCCGGAACTGTTCTGCCCGCGCGAATTGAGCGCCGCCGCCGGGAGATCGAGCGATCACCTCATTGACCAGGGTAAGGAAATCCGCCGGATCATTGACGTCGCCGGCGGGCGCGGTGAAGCCTCGTGCCAACGGCCGATCAGGGGCCATGCTCAGGGTCAGGCTACTCTGGAAGGCTTGGGCAGCCGCAAGATCCCCGGGCCCGTCGACCAACGTCCGCATCAGGGCCCAGACGTCGTTGCTTGGTGACCGGATCAGACGCACGCTAGAGGGAGCCTCGCCCCGCCACCCCGGCCCGACGACCCAGACGCGACCACCTTGTCCGCCCGTGGCGCGAGTGCCGACATAGGCGAAGACATCGGTGAAGGCGTGCATGAATGCCAGCGAAAAATAGCGTTCTGTAGAACTGGGAACCTGCAGTTCGACCGGACCGCCGGAGAGCTCGAGGAAGACCGAGGAGTAGATGGTGTCGTTGTTTGGCGCAGTGACAAGGCGCGATGTTGCGTCCAGCAATTGTGACCGGTGAGCGATCGTATTGAGCCGCCCGGGACTGCCCACCGCCCCGGTGCGCTCCTGCTCGATGCGTGCGAGTTCATATAAGGGGAAGGCGTAGAAGAAGGCCTTTTGAAACGGATCAGCGGTTTGGCCTGCTGCGATCGCAGTCACGGCGCAACCGCCCATCGAAAGGGCGGACAGCCCCATTGCGGATTGGATCAACTGACGGCGGTGCATGGAAATCTCCGGGCTATTGGACGTGCCGACCTCTGATGAGCGGCTACGGTGCCGTGCCCAAGATCAAACTTAGAAACCGGTCGTCGTCTTCCGTGCCGCCTAGCTTGACCGCGACCATCTCGTGGGACGGCAGAATAAACATCTTCACGTTGCCGGCACCGTACGCAAGGAACATGCTTTCCGGGACGTTCGGGGCGATGTTGGAGCCAGAGCCGAACCGGGCGGCGACCGCGGGTGGCCAAGGGGCGGAGTCAATTCCCGGCGTGAAGGTGCCCGCCACCCTGCGGTTCAACCAGAAGCCCAACCCGTAGCCGAGAAACGCGTCGTTCCGATATGTCGAGCACCGCTCGATCAGGGCGGCGGGGACAATCTGCTCGCCCTGCCAGGCTCCCTTCTGCAGTATGAACTGTCCGTAAGTCGCCCAGTCGCGGGCGGTGAAATACGCGCCGCCACCCCAGTTGGCGTGCCCCCTGATGTCACGGACCCACTGGGTCGGGGCGATGCCGATGCGATCCAGAACCCTTGTCTGAAGATACCGGACCGAGTCCTGCCCCCCGGTCACGCCGAGATCAGCCGTGGGGGATCCCCCGGTCGCAAGTTCAAACGCGGCCGCGAACGCCTGGAAGCTGTTAGGCCCGTAGGTTATGGCCACATCGGGCGGGTTTCCGGAGCGGGCCGCGATGGCCTGCTGGAAGCTATCGACGTCCGCCAGCTGACCGGCGCTAACGCCGGTATTGCTCAGGCCGCCCGTCATCGACAGCAGATTTGCCAGGCGAATGGTCTGCTTTCGGCCCGGGTCCGGGGCCGCCCCTCCGGGGGCCCACGCGGGGATAGCGATCGAGGCCAGATCATCGGCCCTCAGGAACCCGTCCGCCTCCGCGGCGGCGGCGAGCGCGCAGCTGAAACTCTTGGTCCCGGAGGCGAGAAGTTCGCCTCGATCCACGCGACCGAGGCCCTGATACTGTTCGGCGATCAGAACGCCGCCCTGAATCACTAGAACGGCCCGTGACCCCGATCCGATAGCGAAGCTGACCGCCTCAGCCACGTTCCCGGCTGGTGGAGGCGGAGGAGGAGGAGGCGGAGGAGGCGGAGGAGGCGGAGGAGGAGGAGGTGGTGGTGGTGGTGAAGGGGGAGGAGGCGTGGGTTGATCTGTCTCGCCTCCTCCGCCACCGCAGCCTGACAGCGGCGTGGCTAGCAGAACGCTTAGAAAGACTACAGAAAGGATACGAGAGGCGCCCGACATTGGACGGGCGGATTCACCGACCCGCACTGCCCCTCCAGAGCGGGAGCGGAGATTGGGGCCAGGCGAGTCCATGACGGCTGGTTCTCCATTGCGTGACAGACGGGGCCGGACGGTCGCGGCAAATGTCCTGGGCATTTGGGCGATGTTGCTCATTCCCAGGACACCGTAGCGACCCTCGCGTCAGTAGCCGAAGCTGCGTGCCAGCCGGACGCCGATCACGCGCCCCTGGTTGTAAAAGACGTTCGATTGGATCTCCTGCGTGGCATAGACCTCGTCGAACAGGTTGTTGACGTACACCGATGCGCTCCACTCGCGGGAGCTCCAACCGGCCCGGAGGCCCGCCATCATATACGATGGCGAAGAACGTGAGACGCCAGCGACCTTCAGCGAGCCGATCGCATTTTCGTAACCGCCACCCTCGCCGGTCAGGGTGGCCGTAACGTAAGCCCGCCCTGGGCCCAACCGCCACGCATAGTTGGCAGTGATCGAAGCGGTCAGGTCACGTACCCGGTTAACCCGGAAGCCCGAAAGATCGTAGGTTACCCCGGTGCTGATGATCGAGGATCCATCCTTGAACTCACCGTCCTGTGTAGAGGCAGTCAGTGTGGTCGCGAGCACTCCAGGACCGATATTGAAGTCTGAGCTTAGCTCCAGTTCCAAACCCCAATAGTCCACACCTTCGACGTTCTGGAGAACAGTGGTGGTGTCAGTGGCGCTAACCGAAGTCACTATCTGGGCATCGTCCAAGGTTTGCCGATAGGCGCTGACCCCATAACGCAACCAGCCGCCCAACCTGCCCTTCAGGCCAAGTTCGCCGCCGATTGAGGTCTCCGGGTCATAGTTCACAGCTGCGGGATCAGACGTTCCGGCGTTAAAGCCGGATGGGCGATAGGCGGACGCTACGCGGACATAGGCTTGATGGTTGGGCGCGTAGGCCCACTTCAGCGTTGCGCCCGGCATGAACCGCGAGAATTCCACCTCTGACGAGATGGGGCCGAGACTGGTGTTGGTCGGGGTTGGAACCCGATCAATGCGACGGAACACAGAGGAACTTTCATCGGACTGGAATCGCGCCTCCAGTGATCCGCTCCATTGCTCGTTGAAAGCGTAGTCGACGCTGCCGAAAATTGAACTCGATGTGAAATCCTCGGTCGAAACATCTGTTCTGGTCGCGAGCTCACGCAGCGCGGCGCTCGTGGTGACCCCTTCGTTGATTGTCGTGACTGTGTCGTCAGACGTCTGCCAGTCCACGCCCACAAGCCACTGGAGAGGGCCGTCCCCGTTGGAGGCCAGACGCGCCTCGGCGGCGGTCTTGGTGAACAGTTCATATTGCCCAACCACGAGATCGGAACCACTAATATTCTGAAAGCCGAGGAACCGATCCAGATCCTCGTTGAATCTCGAACCATCTCGTTCGCGATTGGCCACAACTACGCTGAGATCAGCGAAGCCTAAGCGCTGCTCAACGTTCATGAAGATCGTATCTTCTTCGATTTCCACTCGACCATATCGTGATCCAGCTCGAACATTGACGTCCGGATCGAAGGTAGCCGTCGGGCGAGCGGGCGTCGGCAGACGGCGACCCAGAACCGAGAAGCCGGGTGAGTCGGATTCGGAGCGTTCGTAGGTCAAAGTTGTTGACAGCGAGTCGGTCAGGTCGACCCGAACGGCGGCGCGGAGGCCCAGGAAATCCTGATAGTCGATCGTATCGCCGGTTGCCTGATCGGTTATGAACCCGCCGGTCTGGTCTGTTCCAATTATGCCGACCCTCAACGCAGCCCGTCCATCGGAGAATGGCATGTTGGCGACCGCCTCACCTGCGAGTCGATCGCGATCATCGTAGGCCACTTGAAACCGGAATCGGGCGTCGTTGCCCGGTGCCTGCGAAATCACGTTGACGGCCCCCCCAACAGCGTTCCGGCCGAACAGGGCTCCTTGGGGCCCCCGATACACTTCGAAGGATTGAACATCGAATAGGTCGAGTGCGTTTAGCGATCGGCCGCCGAACCCGCCGCCCGCAATGAACACGCCGTTGCGGTAGATCCCGGTTGCCGAGGCCGAGAAGCCGTTGCGGCCGCCGCCCTGCCCGCGAAGCGAAACGTCCTTCAGGTAGTCCGGCCCGGCGAAAACGACCGACGCCGCCGGGGTCTGACGCAGGTAGTCCTCGATCACCTCGACCGGGAGTTCCTCGATCTGACGTGCTGTCAGCGCGCTGACGGCGGCGGGAACGTCCAGCAACTGCTCAGCACGTCGACGGGCGCTGACAACTACCGTCTCAAGTTCGCTCGCCTGATCAGCTTGTGGCCGAGCTTGCGCGGATGCGGCCTCGACGCCGAGCGTCATCAAGCTCGCCAAGGACGCGCAGCCAGCCAAGAGTGTGCTCTTGTACCCCATAATTCCTCTCCCCCCGCCCTTGCGTTCCAAGAGCTGATATTATCGATAATAATGTGCTTGCGATTTTGGTCAGTGTCAACGAGCCGTGTTCTGGCGGTCAGGTGCCGGGATGATCGGCGGCGCGCGAACGGTCCAGCAGGCTGGTTCGCACTCGTAAGCGGAAGATCAGCGGCAACGGGCGAGGTGCTTACGACGCCGGTTTGGGCGCCAGTGACCGCATCGACGGTTGGGCCCGCATCGTCAGCTTAATCGGAGCTGTTGCGAGGTGTAGCCGCGCCGCAGCAAGGTTTCCCGCCGACCCAGGCGCGGGCCGAACGCTACAAGGGGGCAGGGATGCGCAGTCTGCGCTTGCCGAGCTGACGCCGAAGCCAATCAGGCGCGGGCGCCGCGTCTACGACTGCTGTTCCAAGAATCGTTGAACCGCACCGATCAGCCCCCGTGCTACTGGCTCGAGTACCGCCGGACCTGTGGCGACGGACGTGTCGGCCGGGGTGTGATGCAGAGGGCCGGCGCCCACCATCCCGATCAGCGGGCTATAGCCATGATCAACGAAATGCTGCGTCTCACCGGGTACGCGCCCGACACCGATGTCAATCGGGGCCCCGTAACCTGGTTGACCGGCGAAGCTGGCGGTCACTGCTGCGTGAAGCGCTGGATGGCAGGCTATGCCCCGACGGGTCGAAGGCGTGTCCCGGCGAACCGGTGTCCCGCCAGCGTCCAACTGCCATTCGTTCACAGCGACATTGGCCCCAATATGAACCCAGAGAGCGACTGTCTCGGGGGGCGGCGGATCGGCCGCGAGGAACCGTCGCGCGCCCTCGCCGTGAAACTCGTGGCCGGTCGCCGAAACGAAGCGGACGTCCAGTTCTGTCTCTCGGGCGCACCAATCGGCCAGGGCCAGAGCCACCGCCATCCCTGAGCCTCGCTCGCCTGCGCACCGGAACCAGCCGCTTTTCGGCGTCGAGATGACGATGCCCGGACCAGCGCGGGCCCGCTGCCCCAACACATTGTGGACCGTATCAGGTCGCACCTGGCCCTCGATCTGAAGTCGAACCGGCGTCCGCCGCTCAATCAGCCGGGATAATGTGGCGGCGCTGCGGCCGGGGACGATGAGGACCGGGACGGGCCAGCGCGGCTGGTGGAACTCTGTGTTCAGCGCGATGAGCTCGCCCAACGGCCCCTCGGTCAAGACTGCCACTCCGACCGCGCCGGAGCCACAGGCCGCATTGATGGCGTCCACGACCCCTTCGCTTTCCAGCGATCCCGCCGGAGAATAGGGCAGGGTCAGCACTGTGACTGAGCCCTCCCTCGGCGTGGCGCTGAGCGGTGCCAGCAAACCATCGCCCGGGGTCGGGATCGGCGGCCAGAGGGGGAAGCCCTCGATCTCTGATTGCTCCGAATGGTCTCCCGTCCACGACAGCCGCGAGCGGGTTACGTCAAATGCCTCCATGTCCCAAGCCTGCCTTTGGGGGGTCAGGCCAATGTCCTTGAGTTGTCGCTCGAGCCAACGAGTGGTCGCATGGTCGCCGGGCGAGCCGGTGCGGTGGTCGCCCAGATCCGAGTAAGCCTGCACCAGACGATACAGAGCCTCCCCGGAGGCCGGGTCGGGCTTGGGTTGTATCGGTGCAGTTGCGCATGCCGCCGCGGTCGCGGCGGCCGCAACTACGAAGCCACGACGACTGATTTCGGCGTTCGAGCCTCGCATCATGCCGTCTCTCCCAAGCCAAACTTCACTTCCAGAGCCGACCATTCGGGCTCGATCCGCGCAAGGTTCGCCGCCTTGACCGGACCATAGCCGCGAATACCTTCAGCGATCGTGGCAAGAGCAACCGCGTCCTCCAGATTGGCTGCGCTGAGGCGAGGCAAGACTGCTTCGATGTCGCGACGATAGCGTTGGATCAATGCGCGCTCCATACGTCGCTCCTCAGTGCCGCCGAACGGATCGAATGGCGTACCGCGTAAGCCGCGACAGGCCGCCAGCCCCCGCATGACAGGTCGAATCCAGGGACCAAACGGCCGCTTTCGGGGTCGCCCTGTCGCCGGATCGATGCCGCCAATCATTGGCGGTGCGAGATGGTGGGTGATGCGCACGCCGTCTCCGAAGCGCTTCCTCAGATCCTGTGCGAAGGTCGGATCAGTGTGGAGTCTAGCGACCTCGTACTCGTCCTTGTACGCCATCAGCTTGAACAGATTGCGGGCGACGCTTGTGGCGAAGGACTGCCCGTCCGGCATGGACGCAGCGGCTGCGGCGCGGCGCACCAGATCAGCATAAGCCCGTCCATAGGCGGCGTTCTGATAGCGAGTCAGAAAAGCCTGACGATCAACAATCAAGCTGTCGACCGTTTGCGGTTCTACAACCGGTGTGGTGACCCCATTAGCAACGTGCAGCCGGCCCAGGCGGAAGGCCTTCAAGTTCCGCTCGACTGCAACGCCGTTAAGCGTGATGGCGCGCTCGATCCCCTCCACTGAGACGGGAAGCCACCCGCGCTGGGCGGCTGCCCCGAGCAAATAGGTGTTGGCGAGCGCCGCCTCTCCCAAGTTCGCGGCCGACTCAGCGGCGCGAACCGCCAGAAGGCCGTCGGGCAAGATCTGGGCGGAAAGACCTCGGATAAGCGCTTGTCCGTCAACGACCAGATCCGGCGAAAGGACGGAGAGGGCGAGAGGGTGCACTTCGGTATCGACAACTGCTCGCGACCGGTCCGGGGAGAGTGCATAGGCCGCTTGCTTGTCGAGCGCAGTAACCAAATCGCAGGCGATCATCAGGTCCACCCCCCCGGGCGGAGCTTTGGCCGAAAGCGCCTGGTCGTCGGCAGAACCAAAGCAGAGATGGCTCGTCACGGACCCGTTCTTTTGTGCAAGACCGGTTTGATCGAGAACTGCGAACCCCAAGCCCGCCTCGCGCGCCGCTTCGCCCAGAAGACGCCCGGCGGTCACGACGCCCGTACCGCCGATGCCGGCGATGATTATGCGATAGGCACCGTCCACCCGGGCGATGGACGCTTCCGCGACTCCCGAAAGATCCACCTCGGCCGAGACATTGCCTGGCCTGGACTTCGGCGGCGCATCTACGGTGACAAAGCTCGGGCAGAAGCCCTTCAAGCAAGACAGATCCTGATTGCAGTCCGACTGCTGGATTCGCCGCTTGCGGCCGTAAGGTGTCTCTACCGGGACTACCGCGACACAGTTGGATTGCGCCCCGCAGTCTCCGCAGCCCTCGCATACCAGTTCGTTGATGATCACTCGGGTCGGAGATACGGGGTACTCGCCGTGCCGACGCCGACGACGTTTCTCGGCCGCGCAAGTCTGGTCATAGAGCAGGACGGTGACGCCGGGGATGTCCCTCAGCGTTCTCTGGATGCGGTCTAGATGTTCTCGGCCGACCACCTCCACGCCCTCAGGCCAACGGGCCTCAGTGCCGTAACGATGACGCTCTTCGCTGACAACAACCAGACGGCTGACACCCTCTGCCAGGACCTGTTCGGCAACGCGCCAGGGAGATGGGTGCCCTTCGACGAACTGTCCGCCGGTCATCGCGACGGCGTCGTTGTACAGGATCTTGTAGGTGATATTGACGCCTGCCGCGACGGCGGCTCGGATCGCCAGCGAACCGGAGTGGGCATAGGTGCCGTCGCCAAGGTTCTGGAACACGTGGTTGGCGCTGGAAAAGGGTGCTTGACCAATCCAGTTTGCTCCCTCGCCCCCCATGTGGGTTATCAGCGCCGTGCCACGCCCCATCCACAGCGCCATGCTGTGACAGCCGATACCTCCACCGGCGCGGCTGCCCTCAGGCAGGCGCGTCGAGGTGTTGTGGGGGCAGCCAGCGCAAAACCATGGCGGACGCCCCGTCGTCGTTGCGGTGATCGGAGGCTGCTGCGGTGATGGTTCCCGGCGCAAACCGAAAGCAACGAGCCTCTCGGATAGAATCGGCCCCAGGATTGCGGCCTCGATCTGCCCATGCCGGGGCAGCAAGGGTCGACCTCGGCCATCCTGTTTGCCGACAATCTCCGGACGCCGATCGGCGTTAAGGCCGTAGAGCGCGCTGCGAAGCTGCTCTTCCAGAATGGGGGCCTTGTCTTCGACTACGAGAATCTCGCGCGCGCTGGACGCCCAGGTCGTCGGAAGATCGGTCAGCGGCCAGACCATGGCGACCTTCATCACCGAGATGCCTGCATCCTCGAGGGCTTGGCTTGATATCCCGGCTTGTCGAAACCATTCAGAGACCTCAAGCCAAGCGCGGCCGCTTGCCAGAATTCCGAGCGATGTCGGGCGGGAGGCACCGTGTGTTACTCGGTCCAGCCCGTTCAGGGCGGCGTAGGCGCGCGCAGCGGGTAGCTTGTGGTCCCACAGGCGGCGCTCGGCCCCGACCGCGTTGTCGGGCCAGCGGATATGGCGGTCGCCTGTCGAGTCTCCGGGCGGGATGATGCAGCTGACCTGGTCCGGCAGTGCGGTCGTCGCAGTGGTCTCGACCACATCGACGAGACATTTCAAGGCCGACCACGCGCCCGAGTGTCGCGACATCGCGAAGCCGTGCAAACCGTATGTGATCAGCTCCGACACATCAGCCGGATAGAGAATGGGGATCCCGGCGGCGATCAGCGCCGGTTCCGACTGGAAAGCCACGCTGGACGACTTCGCGACGTGATCGTCACCCGCCAGAGCGACAACCCCGCCAAGCGGCGAGGTGCCCGCCTGATTGGCGTGTTTGAGCGCGTCGCCCGACCGGTCGACGCCAGGGCCCTTCCCATACCAGACCCCGAAGACGCCCTGAACCCGACCGGGCTCCACCAATCCAACTTGTTGGCTGCCCCACACGGCGGTGGCCGCGAGGTCCTCATTGAGCCCTGGGGAGAAGACGATGTCGGCATGCTTCAGTTTATCGGAAACCGCCTCCAGCGCACGGTCGTAGGCCCCGAGTGGCGAGCCCCGGTATCCGGAGATAAAGCCGCCCGTCGTCAGACCGGCGAGACGATCGCTTTGCGCCTGCAGCAGAGGCAGGAGTGCGAGCGCCTCAAGGCCACCCAATAGGCGCGTACCTAGTTGGTCGGCGTCGGGCCGATCCCGCCGTGTGACGGAACCATCCATATCTAGCTTGACCCCAAGGCGGCGCGAACGGCGACCCAGGTGGGCCAGACGTCGGGCAGACGCGACTGGACGACGAAGACACCGTAGAGGCCTGCCTGGTAGTCGACCCAGGCATAGGTTCCAAAGGCACCAGCGGAGGACACGACGGCGCAGGCTCCGGATGGCACGGCGCGTTCGCACCACATACCGGTCGCCATACCCTCGAATCCTCGAGCGACGTCGGGTATCTCGACTATGCGTGCGTTGGCGGGACTGACCAGACGACTGATATCGGCGAACGCCTCGGGGCTCAGTACCCGCACGTCACCTACCGCGCCACGTCCGGCGATCATCGCAGTAAACCGTTCCAGGTCGTGAGGTGTCGACCAAAGGCCGCCTCCAGTGACGGGGGCTCCCTCAGCCGCGAAGCCTGTCTGGGTCAAGCCGAGCGGCCCAGTGATCGTCGCCGCGAACAGCGCGCGAAAATCCTTACCTGCCAGGATCTCGGCGCAGCGGGCGGCCACCTGCATGGCGGTGCCGGAATAGACGAAGACTTCGCCCGGAGCCCCGACTGCAGGGAGGCGAAACAGTGAGGCGACAGAGACTTCGAGGTCCGGATGAGCCCGCTCGGCGGCAGGTCCTAGGGAAGGCAGGCCGGACACATGGCTTAAGGTCTGACGGACGGTGATCGCGGCTCTGTCCGAGGCAAGGCCCGGAAGACAATCGCCTACGGGCATGTCGAGCGATCTGCCAGCCTGTTGGGCCGACGCCGCGACTGCAACGCCGGTGAACCATTTCGTCGCCGACGCGATCGGAACCCGGGTGTCCGTACTGAAATTTCCATAGTAGCGGCGCTCGACGTCATCGTCGGAACCGACGCGGCGAACGATAACCGCGGCACCGGCAAGGCCCTTGGTGGCGATCAGGCTCTGCATCGCGTCGTCAATCGGGTCCGCGGGCGTTTCGGGACGGATCGACGGGGCGGCCGGTGGGGCCGGGGTCCCGCCAGACTGCCTTGCCTCGGCGGCCGCACGTCCACGAAGGAGTTCGCGTACCGACAAGGCCCCGTCTCCGTCGGTGTCAAGCGCGTCAAACGCACGTGCGACCGCCGCCGGAGCCTCACTGCGCTGGATCAGGCCATCGCCATTGGTGTCATGGCGGCGCATCCAGCTGCCGTCGCCACCGGAGGCGTTCTGCGCCATTGAGGTGCCGGTTGAGCAGGCGATCATGCCCGCGGTCAGCGCGGCAACCAATGAGGCCGAGCGAAGAACGGAATGCGGCATCAACGAAGCCTTTCAGACAAGAATCGGTCGAGCGCTATTGCAATGGGCTCCAGCAGATCCGGCCCGCTCGTCGCGGCGGTGTCACCGGGCGTGTGGAAAAAATCGTGGGGCCCCTCGAACCCGAATGTCGGATAGCCGGCCCCGAAATAAAGCTGGAGCTCGCCACGCGCCGGGCGGTCAGGACCGCTGACGGCTGGATCGAATACCGTCGGCGCAAAGGCGGAGGCCAGGCCGGGCAGCCACGCCGGACGGTTCGTGAGCAAGCTCGCATCCGTGGATGGGCGGTCGGTGGGCTGCAGGAGTCCGTCTGGGCCAGCCTCGAACCGACGAGTGGCGATCGAGGCTCCCAAATGGCACCAGACCGCTACGTCCGAAGGGACTGGAGCCCGGTCGCTGTTCAGGAATGCACGACTGCCAGCACCATCCAACTCATGACCGGAGAAGGCCGTGAACAGCCAGCGGGCACCGCGGGGATCGGCCGCCGCTCTGCGCATCAGGGCGAGCCAGAGGGCGACGCCGGGCCCGCGTTCCCCCCCGGAGGTGGTCCATGCACTGGTCGGAGTAGAGATCACCACCTGCGGGCCGCTTCCCCCGATGCGGGCCAGCACGTTCTGCCCGGTCGCTTGTTCCAGGATGTTGCCGCGCAGGACAAAGCGGCAAGATTCGCCGCTCAAAGCCGCTGTGCGCAATCGCGTCAGGTCGCGGCCTCCAGCAATCAAGGTCGGAACGGCACATGGCTCCGCTCGACCATGAGCAAACGGTTCTCCTGAGGGCGTGTGGGTGATGAGGACAAGCGCCGCTGCACCTGCAGACTGCGCGTCCATGACGGCGCGAGGCATGGCCCGAAGGGCTCCCGTTCCCGGCGGAAGGTCGATGACCAAAATCTGGCCTGCCGCATTGGCGCGATCGAAGGTGACGGTCGCGGTAACCTCACCCGCTCTTGGGAACCAGTAGGGATAGATCAGCACCGGTCCGTCGGCGAGGTCGAGCGCCGCCTCATCAAGCATGAACTGCCGGACCCGGAAGGGCTGCGCTTCAACGCTTGCCCCTGAGAGGCGAGCTTCGGCTTCAAGCCAGGCCGAAACGGCGTGATCGGCAAGCGATCCGGTGCGTTTGGGCCCGAAGGAAGCGTAGCGTTGCAGATCTTCGTAGAGTTTCTCGCCGTCGAGAGGCGAGGATGTTTGCTCGATCACTGGGGCCGACATGCAGCCAACGAGTGAAAGGCCAACGACGCCGGCAAAGGTCTCTCGCCGGGTCATTGGTAAGCCGTCGTTCCGCCCAGTTTTCATGTTCGCACCCTAAGGTCACGGCTTGTGCTGCAGAATTATCGATAATTGTTCCACATACATCGCCTTGTGAGCGCCAGCCGTCAACCACTCAAGCTGTGGCAGCTGCTCGTGGCCGCCTTTTTCGCCGGGGGAGCGGCCGGGCGCTGGTAATTTCGGCAAGACGGCTTTCGATCGCGAGAATCAGGACCTTCTGAGACAGGGCGATCACCTCCCGAGCTGTTTTGTCTGCGTCATCTGGCCGGTTGGACACAATCGCTTCGACCAGGCGGCGGTGCAGCTCGGCCGACTGCTGACTGGCACCTGGAGAGCCATAGGCAATGTCCTCCTCCCTCAACAGCTTGTGCTGCCAGCGGACCAGTCGACCGACCTTACTCAGGAGCTGGGGTGCCAGACTGCCGCCGGCCGAGTCGCGAATGAAGCGACCCATTTCGAACGCGACGGGCACATGTTGAGCCGGATCCGGCGTCGCTGCGATAATCGCCTCGTATTTCTCGAGATGACGCATGAGCGGTCGGTCATCACCCTTAAAGTTTTCGGCGGCGAGCCGACATACGACGCCGTACAGCGCCTTCCAGCACTCGATCAGCTCGTTGGCGGCATGGGCGTCAATCTCTATGACCCGCGCGCCCTTGTAAGGAGTGAGCTCAACAAATCCCGCCCGCTCTACTTGTCGAAAGGCTTCTCGGACCGGGGCATGTGAGACCTGGAAGCGTTCCGCGATCTCGCGTTCGCGTATCCAGGCCCCCGGCGGCAGCCTCCACTCCATGATGTCCTGAATTAGAGCGTCAGCGATCTGGCGCTCCTGGGTGTCAGCGGCTCCGGCGATTTTCGAGGGAGGGGATTTGTCGAGAAGGTCCATGGGCCCTGCATAACGGAAATCAAACCGTGTCGCGATTTCAGTTGTGCTGAGTGCCGTTTTTATCGATAATAATGAAAATTGAGAGGCGAGTGATGGTTCTGTCCAAGCTGGATCGGCGGCGCTTTCTGGGTGCGGCGGGCTGCCTCCCGTTCGTTGCGGGATGCCCCGCATGTGCGCGATCCCTGAATGACGCACCACGTGGTCGAGCTACCGGCCGAAACCTCCGCGACATCGTCAGCGGCCGGACGGTTGACGTTCATACCCATATCCTAGCACCGAGTTGGTTCGGCCGAGGTGGACAGGCCCCGCGTGTCCGCTCGGATGCGGAGATCGCGGCGGAGCTGGGCGCCAACCCCTATCTGCCTCTGGACGACGCTGCGGCCCTCGTACGCGCAAACAGGGAAATAATAGACGCGTTCGAAGTCGCCCGAGCTGACGGAAGCGCTTTAGCCTCGGCGGCGGTGCTGATCGCGGAGATGGATCGCGCTGGCATCGATGTCTCGGTCTGCCAGTTGATCGACGAGGTCAACCGTCCGTATCGCCGCGGCTATACAGTAGACATGGACACAATCTTCGCCGACCTGAAGGCAGTATCTGACGCCTACCCCGGTCGCTTCATCCACTATTTTGGCGTGGATCCACGCCGTGGTGCCGAGGGCGTCGCTCTGTTGCGCCGGGCGGTCACTGAATTTGGGTTCGCCGGGATGGGCGAATGGATCACGCAATGGTGGCGAGTCATGCCGACTGACCGTGACGTCTGCTACCCGTATTTCGAGGCCTGCGTCGATCTTGGCATTCCCTATGTGAACAACGGTAGCGGACCCGATCTGAGCCAGGCACCCGAGGTCTTCGAGCAAGTCCTGACGGATTTTCCGACGCTTAAGGTCGTGAATGCTGCGGCCGGCGTCATGACAGATAAAGAGCTGGCCGAAGATCCGGCGCGAGCGACACTCCCAAATCGCCTTCTCCAGGTCGCCGAACGTCACGAAAACTTCTATCTCGACATTGACGACTGGCAACGCCTCGACGCTGCGGGAAACAGTCGGACCTTGTCGTTCCTGCGACGTGCGCTGGATGGGCCGGCAGGCGACCGCATCATGTTCGGGACCGATTTCCCGATCTTCACCCAAATCGTCCCGGCGGCGACCTGGGTGAACACCCTGATCGATGGGGCAGGCTCTTCCACCGACGTTCTTAGCGACGACGACATTGACCGATTGTTCTCAAGGAACCCTTTGGCCTTCCTCGGGATCCAAACCCCATGAGGCAGTGGGGCCGGCGGACGATTGCCATGTTCAAAATTTGCTCAGCCGCTCTGCTGATCGGTGCCTTCCCTCTGGCAGGTTGTGCCCCCGCACCGGTCTCCCGAGTTGAACCGGTCGTGGCGATGGACGCGCGCCCGGGAGGCGATGTCCGGGTTCTTGAAACCATCTGGCGCGACGATGCGCGCAGCCGCGAGGTGCCTGTCAAAGTCTACCTGCCTGCCGGAACGGACCCCGCCCCGGCGGTGATCGTATCGCACGGACTTGGCGGGAGCCGCGAAGGACTTGCCTATATGGGCCGCGCACTGGCGGCCCATGGCTATGTCGCCGTCCATGTTCAACACGCAGGGAGCGACATAGAGGCAGCGCGCGCCGGGCCGGGCCAGCCGATGCAGAATCTGGCGGCTGCGGCCGGCGATCCGGTCGTCGCGATCAACCGCTTTGCTGACATTCCCTTCGCCGTGACCGAACTCCTGCGGCTCAACGGCCAGCCCGGAGCGCTCCGCCGCCGCATCGATGGCGACCACTTGGCGATCTTGGGCCATTCCTTCGGGGCCGTGACGTCGCTCGCCATCGCCGGTCACGCCTTTCCTGGCGGCCAGACGGTGCGCGACCCCAGGATCGATGTGGCGGTGGCTCTGAGCCCCAGCCCGCCCCGTCGGCAGACCAGCTCCGAGGCTTACGGCGGCATCGACATCCCCGTTCTGATGTTCACCGGCACGGCCGATACCAGCCCGGTCGACGACTTTACGCCAGAGCGTCGTCAGGAGCCCTTCGGCGCGCTGAACCGTGCTTTCCGCATGCTGGTGGTGTTCGACGGGGCCGACCACGGCGTCTTCGGCGGGCGCGCCCGGGGGCCTGCGGAATCGACCGACCCCTCCATCCAGGCCGAGACGGCCCGGATCACGCTCGCCCAGACTGAGCGCCCGATCCGCCCGCTTGCGGTCCGGTGGCCGGATGCCGCCCGTCGGTGACAGCACCGAAAACACCGACGAGGACTCCCGATCGAACCGTCGTCCGATCGAACTCATCGACTCGCCGGCCTTCCAGCGATCCCAGATCTCAGCCCGTTGGGCCGCCGAATAGTAGATGCGACGCCGCTGCTTCATGACCCACGCTCCATCTCCGAAGAAAAGCTAGCGTGTTGCGTTCACCGGTTGAGCTCACCGTCGAAAGCGGACAGTGATCTGAAGGCCCAGAGCGGCCGTCCGTCAGGGCCTAACCGGAAGCCGCCACGCAGCGACCAAAGCGGCAGCTTTCCGCGCTACGTCCAGGCGATGCTCGGCCGAGGTTTCACACTCGATCCGCTCGATCTCGATTTTGGCGAGATAGCCCGCGACTTCTTCTTCAGACCCGCCCGACCGCACCAACTGCCAGAACTGAGGCAGATAGGCTCGATACTCGTCCTCGGGGCCAAAGCCGTAGACGCCAATCGGGTCCCACTGCCGGAACAGCAGGGAGTCCAGAGCCTCGTAGGCACCTGCATCTTCGGGAGAAAGTTTCGTTCCCATCACGTCAGATTGCGGGCTGCCGCCAATGTCCGCAATGGGTCGGGAGCAGACTATCGCATGACGGTGGAAAGCGGACATAAGCGTGATCTGCTGCCAAGCCCCTACAAGGTCATTCGAAAACGCTTGGAGGCAGTTTCACCTTGGTGAGCCCCCGATAGGCTGGATGCTCCTTGGTGAGGGAGCGGCAAACCGTCTGCGCTTTCACTCACTCCCTGCGTCCAAACAGTATGCCGACACAGACGAGGAGCTCTTCGCCGAGTTGGATAGGGATAACGACAGCGGTTTTCAGACCAGCGATCTCGTGAACCCCCTGCGTAGCGAAGTTGGCCCCTGAAGCGAGCGGTTTTCGGGAGAGGATTTCATGAAAACGCTCGATTCTTGGTTGGAAGACGCGGCCCCCGAGAAGACAGCCAAATAGATCGTTCCGTGGCGAGTCCCCCACCGCCCTCTGAGCGTTTTTCGCCCCACGCGCTGTCAGCTTACCCAAAATGCTAAAGACCCTGCTCAGGCCTGCTGAGATCCAATTCAAACGGTGGGTTTGATGGGCTTCTGCGCCTTGTCCAATCGCTGGGTCGCCGACCTGACTGCGTCTGACGCCTTTGCGATCTTCACTTGTCGCTGAAGGTTCTTGGCGGCGTTGGCGAGATTGGCGACTCTCAGCTCGGCTGCTGACTTCACCTTTACCGTCGCGGCCTCGTTGGTCACTGACGCCATCTGAATGACGTTCTGCACATTCCCCTGCCCATAGACATGAGTGAGAATGGCCCTGGCTTGCGGTAGGCTGTCGGCTTGGACCGTGGTTCTGACGATAAGGCCTTGGGCTCGTATCTGAGCAAGGAACGTCTTCAGGGGGTTGGTGACTTCATCAATTCGCATCTCGTATTTATCACCGAGAGCTTGAAATCCCCCGGCTGGCTAGCGCCCGTAAAACCCGTAATGGATTGATTTTGGTAGGAAAGCTGGCCCTTCGGCTTCATCAAAATGATCTCACACTGACGAAAGAGATCATCATGACCATTCTAAAGACCCTGAATTTCGCGGCCATGCCAGCCACCATCCGCCTGACACCCGAGCAGCATCGCCGGTCCAAGCTGATTGCCAAATTGATGGAGCAGAAAGCTCTCGCCGAAGCCGATCAAACAGGCCGGGAGGTGTCTCTAACCCGCCGACGTTGGGTCAAGGCCGAAGACGGAACCAAACATCTCATGGACACGCCAAAACGGCTTCGTCGGTGGTGGGTCATCGACGCCGAAGGCGACTGCCTGCTCGCGGTTCGTTATGGCAGCAAGGTCCTCGAACTTGAGCGTGGTCTTGCAGCCATCGTTGTCGGGAAACCCGACAAACTCATCCCAACGATCGATGCCCTTATCTCCGCAGTGAATGCTGGTGAGCTCGATCCCCATCTCGCCAAGATGGGCTTCGGCAGTGAGATCAAGCCGACGCCGAAATAGCCTTGGTCTGTCGTGTAACCCGACAAGCCTGACGCAGCGCCACGCACGGGACGCGTCGGGTTACCCGACAAGCTTGACCCGACAAGAGCCACCCGACATGTCGGTTAAACCGACAGACACAGATATCTGGACCATCCTGCCCGAAATAGCTGGTCGGGTTTACCCGACAAATGCCAATAGGATCAGGTACTTGTGCGACCCTAACCGTACAACAGACCATACAACTCTGCAGTTAAAATGCTGTTTTAAATAGCAATTGCGCGCATTCGTAATGCGGGGGTCAGGTGTTCGAGTCACCTAGGCGGCACCATCACCCTAACGACACGCTAAGTAGGACATCGACGGGCGAGCGGCGGAAGTGCCGTAACGCTGGGTCGGCGCGTGGGTCCGGGCTGGGTGGCCTTCCGCAAGGGACGGGCTCAGTGATGATGCCGGGGCCTCATATCAAGGGTCCGGTTTCCACACAGGAGCCAAAGGCCGCTTCCGACCCTTAGCCGACGTTGCGTCGGACCATTTCAGACCAGAAGCCGATTTGAGAGCGCGTGGAAGGCGGGCCGGGCCGGTCGGACGCGTCCGGCTCGGCCCGCCTGGATACCGAGCTATGATCGGCTCAGTGGCCGCCGGGTCCTCCTGGAGCCGCGGCGTTCCGGATCCGAGCGCGCGAGGCGGCGAAAGCAAACCCGACGAGCAGCAGATAGCCGATCAGCGGCACATAGAAGACCGGGTTCAGGGTGGCGGAGTTGTCGGCGATCTGTCCGGCGATCGGCGGCAGGAGGGCGCCGCCGATGATCCCGAACACCAGCAGGCCCGAGGTGGCCGGGACCGGTGCGGTGGAACGCTCCAGCGTCAGGGTGAAGATGGTCGGGAACATGATCGAGTTGAAGAAGCCGATCGCGATGGCGGCATAGGCGGCGGTCGTCCCGCTGGTCTGGGTGACCACCAGGCACAGGGTGGCGGCGACGGCGGTGTTG
>Ga0315907_10002002_pt1 | contig 26509 bp, 23 predicted proteins | sample LakEriMetagenome_3_FD_203525 | JGI IMG/M metagenome (GOLD analysis project Ga0315907, IMG submission 203525) | Freshwater fungal communities from buoy surface, Lake Erie, Ohio, United States - Buoy 12 MA123 | ecosystem: Environmental > Aquatic > Freshwater > Lake > Lake biofilm | place: USA...
CTCGTACTGCACAGTCGTCAACTCGCCCGGATGCACCTGGATGGACCGCACCGCAGGCTTGAAATCCCACGGCCCGCGCACATTCGCGTCGAACTCCACCGTGATGGTGCGCGAGGTGTCCACCTGGGTGTTGGTCACCTGCCCCTTGGCCCCGAGCCAGCCGCCGGCCACACGCCGCTCGGCCACGCTGAGCACGTTGATGCCCAGCGCCTCGCAGATGGCGCGGTACATCGGCACGAGTGCATAGCCGAAACCGAACATCACCACGGCCACCACCACCAGCTTGCCCAGCATGCGGCGGTTGTCCACGCGAAGGGAAACAAATCTCATGTCAACGTCCCAGCCAGATGATCTTCACCACGAAACCCAAGACGAACACCAGTGCCATCGAGGCCAGGATCCAGGCCAGCCGGGCATTGGCCTTGCGCTGCTCAGGTGTGGGGGCCACGGCTGCGTTCTGCCTCTTCTCGTGGTCAACCAGATTCAACCCACCACGCGCGTGGCGGTAGCGTCCAGCTTGGGCGGGGTCTCGAAGGTGTGCCAGGGTGCAGGTGAAGGCACTTCCCACTCCAGGCCTTCAGCCGCTTCCCAGGGCTTCTGCGGAGCGGGCTCACCCTTGCCGCGCATCATGGGCACCACCACGAACACGAAGAAGTACACCTGCATCAGGCCGAAACCGAAGGCACCCACTGAGGCGATGGCGTTGAAGTCGGCAAACTGCATCGGGTAGTCGGCGTAGCGGCGCGGCATGCCCGCCAGACCCAGGAAGTGCATCGGGAAGAAGGTGATGTTGAAGAAGATCAGCGAGCCCCAGAAGTGGATCTTGCCGCGCGTCTCGGAATACATCACGCCCGTCCACTTCGGGCCCCAGTAGTACACGCCGGCGAACAGCGCGTACAGCGAGCCGGCCACCAGCACGTAGTGGAAGTGCGCCACCACGTAGTAGGTGTCCTGCAGCTGGATGTCGATCGGTGCCATGGCCAGGATCAAGCCCGTGAAGCCGCCCATGGTGAACACGAACAGGAAGCCGACCGACCACAGCATGGGCGTTTCGAAGGTCATCGAACCCTTCCACATCGTGGCGATCCAGTTGAAGATCTTCACGCCCGTGGGCACGGCAATCAGCATGGTCGCGTACATGAAGAACAACTGACCCGTCACCGGCATGCCCGTGGTGTACATATGGTGCGCCCACACGATGAAGGACAGGATGGCAATCGAGGCCGTGGCGTACACCATGGACGCGTAGCCGAACAGCGGCTTGCGCGCAAACGCCGGGATGATGGCGCTGACGATGCCGAAGGCCGGCAGGATCATGATGTAGACCTCGGGGTGGCCGAAGAACCAGAAGATGTGCTGGTACATCACGGGGTCACCGCCGCCCGCGGGGTTGAAGAAGCTGGTGCCGAAATGGCGATCGGTCAGCGTCATGGTGATGGCACCGGCCAGCACCGGCATCACGGCGATGAGCAGGTAGGCCGTGATCAGCCAAGTCCAGCAGAACAGCGGCATCTTCATCAGCGTCATGCCAGGCGCGCGCATGTTCAGGATGGTGACGATGATGTTGATGGAGCCCATGATGGAACTCGCGCCCATGATGTGCATCGCGAAGATGGCCGCGTCCATGGACGGGCCCATCTGCAAGGTCAGCGGGGCGTAGAGCGTCCACCCCGCGGCGGGTGCGCCGCCCGGCATGAAGAAGGAGCCCGCGAGCATGAGCGCGGCCGGGATCAACAGCCAGAAGCTCAGGTTATTCATGCGCGCGAAGGCCATGTCCGCCGCGCCGATCTGCAGCGGGATCATCCAGTTCGCAAAGCCCACGAAGGCCGGCATGATGGCGCCGAACACCATGATCAGACCGTGCATGGTGGTGAGCTGGTTGAACAGTTCGGGGTTGACGAACTGCAGCCCGGGCTGGAACAACTCGGCGCGGATGCCCAGCGCCAGCACGCCGCCCACCATCAGCATGGCAAACGAGAACAACAAGTACATCGTGCCGATGTCCTTGTGGTTCGTGGCGAAGACCCAGCGACGCCACCCGTGGGGGTGGCCGTGATCGTGCGCGTGGTCGTCAGCGTGGCCGTGGTGGTCAAGAACTGCGCTCATGGGAGGTTCCTCGATCTGAAATCTGTAGGGGCTGTGGCCGCTGTGGCTCGGGGGCTTGGCAACTCAGGCGCTCTTCACTTGCGCGCAGCGACGATGTCAGCAGGCTGAACCACCTGACCGGTCTTGTTGCCCCAGTTGTTCTTGGTGTAGGTGATCACCGCAGCGATCTCGGTGTCAGACAGTTGCTTCCAGGCCGGCATGGCACCGTTGGCCGCGCCGTTGAGCATGATCGCGATCTGCTTGGACTTGTCAGCGTCCAGCACCAGCGCCGAGCCATCCAGGGCCTTGATCGGGCCGGCACCCTTGCCGCTGGCCTGGTGGCAGGCCACACAGTTGGCGGCGTAGACCTTCTCGCCACGCGCGGCCAGCTCTTCCAGCTTCCAGACCTTGGTGGGGTCATCGGCCTTGGCCGCCATTTCCTTCTTCTTGCCCTCCACCCACTTGGCATAGTCTTGCGCCGACAGCACCTTCACATGGATGGGCATGTAGGCGTGCTCCTTGCCGCAGAGCTCGGCGCACTGGCCGTAGAAGTCGCCCGTCTTCTCGGCGCGGAACCAGGTGTCGCGCACGAAGCCGGGAATCGCGTCCTGCTTGACGCCGAAGGCCGGCACCATCCAGGCGTGAATGACATCGTTGGCGGTGGTGATGATGCGGATCTTGCGGTCCACCGGCACGACCAGCGGGTTGTCCACCTTCAGCAGGTAGTTGTCCATGGGTGCAGGCTTGCCGGAATCGGACATCAGGCGGTGCGAGTTGTCCAGGGTGGACAGAAAGCCGATGCCCTCACCCTCCCCTTTCAGGTAGTCATATCCCCACTTCCACTGGTAGCCAGTGGCCTTGATGGTGATGTCCGCGTTGCTCGTGTCCTTCATCGCGACCACCGTGCGGGTGGCCATCGCGCCCATGGCGATGACGATGATGAAAGGAATGACCGTCCAGGCGATCTCCACGCCCAGGCTCTCGTGGAAGTTGGCCGTCTTGTGGCCGACCGACTTGCGGTGCTTGAGGATGGAATAGAACATCACACCGAAGACCGCCACGAAGATCACGATGCAAATGCCCATGACCACGTAGTGCAACCACTGCTGCTGTTCAGCGATCTTGGTGACCGCCGGGTGCAGGTCAAGCTGGCGCACTGCCGGGCCGCCCGGCAGGTCGTTGACGGGCAAGGCCATCGAAGCCTGGGCGCCAGCGTACAAGGCCAGTGCTGCGCCGAGCATCGTGCGCCAGGAACGCTTGCAGGAACGGAGTGAGTTCTTCATCTTCTGGGACTCAAGCGGAATGATCTGGAAAGGCGTCAGCGGCAACCGCAGCCGGCTGGAGGGAAGCGCGCAGGGCCGCGCGCAATTCACGGGCGAAGTCAGCTCGGGCTTCGGGGCGCAGGAAACGGCCAATGCGCACCGCCTGGCCCTGGCCAGCCAGCTCGATGAGTGAACCATCACCATTGAGCGGCTCGACCGACAGCCAGGGCGTCCTGAAGCGTGTGGAGGTGCAAACGGCACCGCACGATTGCTCCACCGTCAGCGACTGCCCCGTCAGCGTGACGGTGTCCGCATCGCCCGCATGGCGGGCGTAGAAGAGAAGCGCCACGGCCAACAGCACCAGCTCGATGCCGGCAAACCACAGCACCACCGGCGCGCCATTGAGCGCGAAGCCAGCGGCAATGATGAGCGAGACCAGACACATGGACAGGTAGAAACCGCCCAGCTGGCCCGGCGTGAGAGAGCAGTTGCGACGCAGCACCCACTGGACACCTTCGGCCTGGCCCGGCGCCTGCAGCACGCGGCCAAAGCGCCATGCGCCGGCCGACGCCGGGGGGTACCAGGAGGGTGAAGCGACAGAGGCGGACATCGGGGAGGAATCTGACGGCGTGCTGACTGCTAGCGTTTCGACCAGAGCAGGAGCCGTCCACGCCATGATGGCGGGCTGCGCCTCCTCCTCAGAAAGCAGGCTTTATTCTAACGTAGCGACGCCCCGACGCGGGCCTCTCCGCAGCGCGCGGCGCGAACCCAGTAGGGTCTCAGCGATGCCTGCCGCGCGCCATCGCCCGGAAGTCTGCCAAGTCCACGCGAGACTCTGCCGTCACCCGGGCGCGCGCCGGGGGTCGGAAGGCATGGCCATAGGCCACCTCGAAGGTCAGCGCAATGCGCCCGTCGCTTCTGTTTGCCGCGGTCTGTCGCAGGGCTTCGAGCAACTGATCGCGCCAGCGCGGCGTGCGCAGCCCCGCGAACCGCTGCGGGTCGACATTGGCCCCCAGGGTGCGCAGTTCGTCCAGGCAGGCGGTGGCGTCGGCCCAGGTCAGCACGATCTGCTCCTGGTCCATCACGGGGTCGGCGAAGCCTGCGGCCACCAGCATGTCCCCCAGATCGTGCATGTCCACCAGCGGGGCCATGGGCGGGCCCCAGGTCCTGGCCGCGTACAGCGATCGCAGTTCCGGCAGGCTGCCCGGGCCGAGGCAGGAAAACATCAGGAAACCATCCAGCGCCAGGGCCCGGTGCCACTGCGCGATGGTGGCGGAGGGGTCTTCCACAGCATGCAGCGCCATGTTGCTCCACACCAGCTGGGCCGAGCCCGAAGCCACCTGCGTCGGCGCCAGCGCGGGCGGCCCGGCCCTGCGCCAACGGCTCGGGGACCACCACGGTTTGCCAGACGGTTTGCCAGACGGCTTGTCAGAAGGGTGGGCTTCGCCTGCGGCTGATGCCGGGAAGCTTTCCACGGGCAGCACCTGCGGCGGGGGCCCCCGGCGCTCGTAGGCAGCCAGCAATGCCTGGCGCCCACCGCCCACCCGGGCCTCCCAGTCGAGGATGACCTGCGGACGGAGCTTGATGACGGACAGGCGCTCGGCCATGCGCCGCGCGACTTCGGCGTGCAGCCAGGGCGCACCATCGGCGCGCTGCCACCGACCGATCACCCGCGCCAGCGCGCTGGACTGGACGGGCCGCCGCGCGCCCGCAGCCGGCGGAATCGGTGAGCCTGGCAAGTCCATCCGGCCCAGTATATTGACCGGCCCGGCGTCCGCGCCACGTCTCGATCCTTGCTGAATACCTCGCCCATGCTCCTGCGGTGTCGCCCTGTCGGGCGTCCATGTTGAGTCGCCATGTTGAGTCGCCATCTGATCGACCGACTGCCCTCCAGCTGCCGCATCTGCAGAACCTGGGGTGCGAGCACCCTGTGCGGCGCCTGCCTGCAGCGCTTTTCTGTGCCGCAATACCGCTGCCAGGCCTGCGGACTGCCCCTGCCGGGGACGGAGGCTGTCCCTTCGACGTGCGGGGCCTGCAGGGCGCAGCCCCCCGTCTGGAGGCGCGCGGTGTGCGCGCAGGACTACGCGTTTCCCTGGAGCGATCTGGTGGGCGACTTCAAGTTCAAAGGAGATGTGGCCCTGGCCAGGCTGTTGGTCAGGCCGTTGGCCGAGGCTCTTCGGCAGACGCCGCAAGCGCTGGACGTGGATCTGGTGCTGCCCGTGCCCCTGTCGGCGGCACGGCTGCAGGAACGCGGCTTCAACCAGTCCTGGGAACTGGCGCGCCGGCTGGCCCAGACTTTCGGCCTGGCCTGCCAGGCGGATCTGCTGCAGCGGCCCGTGGACACCGCCCACCAGGTGGACCTGTCCCTGCAGGAACGAAACCGCAACCTGCGCGGCGCGTTCATGGTGACGCCGGGCCGGCACCCGGAGGTCGCGGGGCGACGCGTGGCCCTGGTGGATGACGTCATGACCACAGGGGCTACGCTGCGGGAGGCCACCGGCACCCTTCTGCTGGCAGGAGCCTCCAGCGTGGATGTCTGGACGGTGGCCCGCACACCCTGAATGGCTCCGCACCGCCGCACCGCCCGTCACAGCGCTCGCCACAACGCCCGACTCCACGCCCGATCCCACACCGATTGCACGAGCCCGCTGATGTTCCACATCGTCCTGGTCCAGCCCGAGATCCCGCCCAACACGGGCAACGTCATCCGCCTGGCCGCCAACACCGGCTGCACGCTGCATCTGGTGGAGCCCCTGGGCTTTGCAATGGAAGACAAGTTGCTTCGCCGCGCCGGACTCGACTACCACGAGTTCGCCGCCGTGCGCCGTCATGCCAGCTGGCTGGCGTTGCTGGCGCAGGCCCAGCCCGAGCCTGCACGCATGTTCGCCTTCACGACGCGAGGCTCCCGGCCGTTCGGCGAGGTGACCTGGCGCGCGGGGGATTGGCTGGTCTTCGGCAGCGAGACGGCCGGACTGCCCGCCCCACTGCGCGACAGCTTTGCACCGGACTGCAGGGTGCGGCTGCCCATGCGCGCGGGCCAGCGCAGCCTGAACCTGAGCAACGCGGTGGCGGTGGCGGTGTTCGAAGCCTGGCGGCAGTGCGGCTACGAGGGCGGGGCTTGAAGGGCAGTGCGCAGTCCTTCTCAGAAAGACGTCGCGCCGCTCGAAGCTTTCTTGCGCCTTCGCGGCGGAGCCCAGCCGGGCGCCACCCGGACCTTGGGGGTACTCAGGTCCCTTCGGACCGCGCATCCCGGGCCATGAGCCGGGCCACGGCCTGTGCGGGTGCGAGCCGTCCCTGCAGAACGTCGACGACGGCGGCGGTGATGGGCATGTCCAGACCGAGGGCTTGCGCGCGCGCCAAGACGGTGGCGGCCGAATAAACGCCCTCGGCCACGTGACCGAGGGCGGCCACGGCCTCATCAAGCGAGCGGCCTTCGGCCAGCATCAAGCCGACCTGCCGGTTGCGCGACAGGGCGCCCGTGGCCGTGAGCACCAGGTCCCCTAGGCCGGAAAGTCCCATGAAGGTCTCGGCCCGTGCGCCCAGGGCCATGCCCAGCCGGGTGATTTCCGCGAGCCCCCGGGTGATGAGGGCGGCGCGCGCATTCAAGCCGGGCGCGGTGGGGGTTGTGGCCTGTGCCGCCAGGCCGTCGAGGATGCCTGTGGCAATGGCCATGACGTTCTTGACCGCGCCGCCCACCTCCACCCCGGTGGGGTCTTGCGAGGTGTAGATGCGCAAGGCGCCGCCGTGAAACGCCTGCACGGCCTGCTGGCACAGGGTGGGGTCGCTGCTGGCCGCCACCAAGGCCGTCGGGCGACCTTGCGCCACTTCCAGAGCGAAGCTCGGGCCCGACAGCACGCCCGAAGCACCGCCCGGGCGCAGGCTCTGGGCGATCTCGTGCCCCAGGGCGCCAGAGCCGGCCTCGAAACCCTTGCACAGCCAGAGCACGGGGGATTGCGGTGACAGCCTCTGCAAGACCTCGCGCAGCCCGCTCATGGGGGTGCCGATGATGGTCAGGCCTTCTGACCCGTGCTGCGCGGCAGCGCTCCACACATCGGTGATGCGCAGACGCGGGTCGAGGTCCACGCCCGGCAGGTAGCGATCGTTACGCCGATGGCGCTGTAAGTGGTCCGCCTGGACCGGGTCCCGCGCCCAGAGCAGCACGTCGTGACGGGCGGCCGCGCAATGGGCCAGCGCCGTACCCCAGGCACCCGCCCCGAGCACCGACAACTTCATGCGGGTTCCCGAACCAGACGCAGCCTTGCCCGCCGTGCTTGACGCGGGGCAGGCTCAGTTCAGGCTGGTGATGATGCCCGACCCGGTCTCCGAGGAGGCCGCCTGCTGCTGCGACTCGAACATGGCCTGGAAATTCACCTCGGTCAGCAGGATGGGCGGGAAGCCGGCCCGGGTGCAGATATCCGAGATGATGGCGCGCAGGTAGGGATAGATCATCTGCGGGCAGACGATGCCGATCAGGCCCTGCATCTGGTCGTCCGGGATGTTGCGGATCTCGAAGATGCCGGCCTGCTTGGCCTCCACCAGGAACAAGGCACGGTCCCCCACTTTGGTCGTCACCGTGGCGGTGACCGTGACTTCGAATACCCCGTCGGCCACAGGCTCGGCGCCCACGCCCAGGTTGATGTCGACCTGCGGCTGGGCCTGTTCCACCAGAATCTGCGGGGAATTCGGCTGCTCCAGCGACAGATCCTTCAGGTATATGCGCTGGATCTGGAACACAGGGGTCAGGTCTTGATCGGCCATGGGGGTACTCGGGTGGTGGGGGGATCGTGAGGGAAAGGTATCGAGCTCGCTGAAGTTCCTGCCGGTGCCGGACAAGGGTCAGGTGCCAGACGAGACCGCCAAGCCCCGGACCCGGCCGTCCGACAGCCTGAACGCGCCCTGCAGGGCGGGCGATTATGTCCCCGTCAGGCGACGGGGCACCGGACGGAACGCAAGTCCGCGCCGCGCTCAGGCCGCCTGCAGCAGCGGCAACAGGCCGCCGCGCTGGTCCAGGGCGATGAGGTCATCACAGCCGCCCACATGGGTGGTGCCGATGAAGATCTGGGGAACCGTGCGGCGGCCCGTGATCTCCATCATGTGGTCGCGTTGGGCGGGGTCCAGGTCGATGCGAATCTCGTCAATCTGCTCCACCCCCCGCTGCTTGAGCAGCGCCTTGGCGCGCACGCAGTAAGGGCAGACCTGGGTGGTGTACATGCGAACGTCGTTCATGGCGGTGACGCGGGTCAGCAAGAAAGGACCGAGATTTTCACGTTTCAGGGCGAAGGCCGCAGGCCTGGGGGCTTGCAGTCGCCGCGAGACCCGTCCCGCTCCCGGCCGACGAGACCATTGACGACAGCACCTTGGGCCAAGCTCAGCGCGGGGCCGCCACGGGTTTCAGGCGGCTGCGGGGCCGGACTTCTCGATGGGCAGGCCCGCATCCCGCCAGGCATTGGTGCCGCCTGCCAGCGCTCGCGCGTTGGCGTACCCCATCTTGCGCAGCGTTGCCGCGGCACGGCCAGAGCGCGCGCCCGTGGGGCACAGAACCACCAGCGGCAGCGCCTTGTTGGAGGGCAGGTCCTTGGAGGTCTCCAACTGGCCGATGGGCACGTTGCGGGCCTGTGCCGCGTGGCTGGTGTCGAACTCGCGCGGCTCGCTGACGTCGATCAAGGCCGCCTTCTCGCGGTTCATCAATCGCACGGCCTCGGAGGCACCCACGGCGCCGGCGCCTCCACCACCTCGCGCCAGGGGCCATACCAGCATGCCGCCGGAGACAAAAGCCACAGCGATGAGGAGCCAGTTCTCGATGAAGAAGTTCACGGCAATTCCGTCAGGAGCGCAAAACCGCGGATTGTAAGATTCCACGTCCGTGCCCGAGGGCGCGGCCCCGCCCTTGACCCCACACCCGCCGCCGCCTGGCGCCCCACCCATGCACAAGCTCGTCCTCATCCGCCACGGAGAGTCCACCTGGAACCTGGAGAACCGATTCACGGGCTGGACCGACGTGCCGCTGACCGACACCGGCGTGACCCAGGCCCGCCAGGCGGGCCAGTTGCTCAAGGACGCCGGCCTCGAGTTCGACGTCGCCTACACCTCGGTGCTCAAGCGCGCCATCTGGACGCTGTGGCACTGCCTGGACAGCATGGAGCGCACCTGGCTGCCGGTGCAGCACGACTGGCGCCTGAACGAGCGGCATTACGGTGCCTTGCAGGGCCTGAACAAGGCCGACATGGCGCGCCAGTATGGTGACGAGCAGGTGCTGGTCTGGCGCCGCAGTTACGACACGCCGCCGCCCTCGCTGGATGCCGACGACCCCCGGGGTCAGCGCCATGATCCCCGCTACGCGCAGCTTGCGCCGGGGCAGGTGCCGCTGACGGAATGCCTGAAGGATACCGTGGCGCGCGTGATGCCCTGCTGGAACGAGCGGCTGGCACCGGCCATCCGCAGCGGCCAGCGCGTGCTGGTGGCCGCGCACGGCAACAGCATGCGGGCGCTGGTCAAGTACCTGGACGGCATTTCCGATGGCGACATCGTCGGCGTGAACATTCCCAACGGCATTCCCCTGGTCTACGAACTGGACGAGGCGCTGAAGCCGATCCGCCACTACTACCTGGGCGACCCCGAAGCCGCCGCGCGGGCGGCCGCAGCGGTGGCCAGCCAGGGCAAGGCCTGAAGCCGACGGCAACGCTTGCCGCGCAGCTGTCAGGCTGTCAGGCTGTCAGGCCGTCAAAGCGTCAAACCGTCAGAAGGTCTCGGGGGCGAACTCGCGCGGTACCTGGTCGGCGCGGCCCAGGCGGTAGCCGCTGTCCTGCTGCGCCATGCGGCAGGCGAAGCTGAAGTCGGCCTCGAACCGGGCGTGGAGCCTGTACAAGGGGTCACCGGACTTGACGGTATCGCCCAGCTTGACGCGCAGGTCCACCCCTGCCCCGGGCACCTGCGGCGCGCCGCATGCGCGCGCGATCCGGGCCAGGCGCAGGTTGTCGATGCCCACCACCACGCCGTCTGACGCTGCCCGCAGATCGAACACCTTGTCGCCCAGCAGCGGCGGCGCTGCCTGTCGGCCCTGCGCGTCGATGATGGCGTTCATGCTGGCCAGGGCGCGGCCGGAATCCAGAATGTCGCGGGCGATGCGGTAGCCCTCGCCTCCGCGCACGTCGGGGTCGAACTCGATCACGCGGCCAGCCAGGCGCAGCGATTTCTGCCGCAGGTCCTGCGGCGCATCAGGATGGTTCTGCAGCACCTGCATGACATCGCGGGCCTCCAGCACCGGGCCGATTCCGCGGCCGATGGGCTCGCGCCCGTCGGTGATCACCGCGTCCAGCTCCAGCCCCAGGCGCGAGGCCACCACCTCGAACAAGCGCTTGAGCCGCTGCGCCGCCGGCATGCTGCGTACCTTCGCAGTGGGGCCCACGGGGATGTCCAGCACCAGGTGGGTGGAACCCGCGGCGATCTTCTTGGACAGGATGGAGGCCACCATCTGGCCCGGTGAGTCGATGGCCAGGGGCCGCTCCACCGAGATGAGGATGTCGTCGGCGGGCGAGAGATCGGCGGTGCCGCCCCAGGCCAGGCAACCGTGGGTGGCGCGCACGATCTCCTGCAGGCGCTGCAGAGGCAGCTCCACCTGCGCCAGCACCTCCATGGTGTCGGCCGTGCCGGCCGGTGAGGTGATGGCGCGCGAGGACGTCTTGGGGCAGCGCATGCCGTGCGCGGCAACGATGGGCACCACCAGCATCGAAGTGCGGTTGCCGGGAATGCCGCCGATGCAGTGCTTGTCCACCACCGGCCCGCCGCCGATCTCGGTGCGCCAGTCCAGGCGGCGGCCCACGCTGATCATGGCCTCGGTCAGGTGCAGCACCTCGTCGCGGTCGAGTTCGAACTGGTTGGTGGCCACGACAAAGGCGGCCAGCTCGATCTTGGAATAGCGCGCCGCGGCGATGTCCTGCACCACGGCGCGCAGGTCCTCGCGCCCGAGCCGCTCACCGGCGATCTTGCGGTGCAGCGCGGCGATGGAGGACGGCGGCTCGGCCTGGTCAATGTGTGCTGCATGGCCCGGGGCCACGCCCAGCCGGGTGAAGGCATCCTCGCTCAGGCCCAGTTCGAGTGGCCCGACGATCGCCGCATCGTCCACCACGTTGAGCACGGCAAAGAGGGTTCGGCCATTGGCCTGCACCTTGACCTTGGACAGGGCCTGGAAACCCGCCGCGCGCACCACGGGGCAGTCCCGGTGCAGGAAGGCCACGCTCTCGCGCCAGGTGTCGATGCCCACGCGGCGGATCGAGAGGGTGTCGCCGTTCATGGGGTGAAGACCGTCGCGGCGGGTCTTTCGTCCATGCGCTCAAGCGCGTCCGCAATTTCCTCGCGCAAATGGGCGGCCAGCGCGCGCCGGTCAGCGTGGCGCACACCCTCGGCGGACAGGATCTCCACCCGAACCTTGAGGCCCTGCGCCCCCGCCAGCAGCCACAGGCTGCGTGCCAGGGAGATGGTGCCGGTGTAATCGGCCGCCGGGCTGACCGCGTGCAGCTCATCGGCGTAGCGCAGGGCTACCGGCTGCACCGGCACCTGGGTGGCGATGGCCGCCTGCAACAGATTGGCATGAAAGGGCAGCAGTTCGTGCCCATGGCCCGTGGTGCCTTCCGGAAAGACGGCCACGGTGTCGCCCGAGGACAAGGCATCGGCCATCTGGTGCACGACGCGCAGCGCGTCGCGGGCCTTCTCACGGACGATGTACAAGGTGCCGGCCGCCCCCACCAGGCGCCCGACCAGCGGCCAGGCCTGGACATCGGCCTTGGAGACGAAGCGGGCCTGCGGGCACACGGTATGCACGGCCATGATGTCCAGCCAGGAGATGTGGTTGGCCACGATCAGCTTGGCGCCGGGCCGAAAAACGCCCCGCACCTCCAGGCCCATGCCCAGCACGGCGAACATCTTGCGTGCCCACCAGGCGATGCGGGCCTGACGGCCAGCCGCATCCATGCGCGGGAAGCCCCACAGCACCCACGCCACGCCATGCAGCACATGCACCACCGCCCGCACCAGGCGCCAAGGGGCGCGAACGGCCAGGCGCCACAGGGAGTGCAAGGCGGCGCCCTCAGCCGGCGGCTTCGTAGGCCACGGTGCCCGCCACCAGCGTGGCGCGCACACGGCCGGGCATCTGCACCCCACCGTGCTCGAACGCGAACGGGGTGTGCTTGCCCTGGCTGCGCAGGCCGTCGGCCGTGACGGTCCAGGTGGCCTGCGGGTCGAAGACGCAGACATCGGCCACGCCGCCCTCGACCAGCCGCCCGGCGCTCTCGGCCAGCGAGCCCACGGCCGTACCCAGCACGCGAACGGGTCCTGCGGTCACGACCGACAAGGCTCGGCGCAGGCCCTCGTCGCCCGGGCCGGCCTCAGCGCCCCACTTCAGCGCCAGGCTCAGCAGCAGCTCCAGCCCGGTGGCACCCGGCATGGCCTCTGCAAACGGCAGGTGCTTCTCGTCGGTGCCCACGGGCATGTGGTCGCTGACCAGGGCGTCGATGGTGCCGTCGGCCAGCGCGGCGCGCAGCGCGTCCCGGTCGCGCTGCTGGCGCAGGGGCGGGTTCAGGCGCATGGCGGGATTGAAGTAGCCGATGTCCACATCCGTCAGGTGCAAGGAATTGATGCTGACATCCGCCGTCACCGGCAGGCCCTCGGCCTTGGCCGCGCGCAGCAGGGCCACGCCCGCGGCGCTGGACAGGCGGCACAGGTGCACCCGGGCACCCGTCACCCGCACCAGTTCGAAGAGGGTGTGCAGGGCGATGGTCTCGGCCGCCACCGGCACGCCCGACAGGCCCAGCCGCGTGGCGATGGCGCCGCTGGCGGCCACGCCCTGGCCCAGCCAGTGGTCCTGCGGGCGCAGCCACACGGCGTAGCCGAAGGTGGCGGCGTACTGCAGCGCGCGCTGCAGCACCAGGGTGTCGGTCAGCGCCACCTCTGCCTGCGAGAAGCCCACGCAGCCGGCCTCGGTGAGCTCCGCCATCTCGGTCAGCGCCTCGCCCTTCAGGCCGCGGGTCAGCGCGCCCAGCGGAAACAGCCGGCAGCGGCTGAGCTTGCGGGCACGGAACTTGAGCATCTCCACCAGGCCGGGCTCGTCGAGCGCGGGGTCGGTGTCGGGCGGGCACACCAGGCTGGTGACGCCGCCCGCTGCGGCAGCCGCCAGCTCGCTCTCCAGCATGCCCTCGTGTTCGAGGCCCGGCTCGCGCAGGCGCGCAGCGAGATCGACCAGGCCGGGAGCGACGATGCAGCCGGTGGCCTCCAGCACCCGATCGGCACCGAAGTCGGCCGGCACGGGGCCGATGCCCACGATGCGACCGCTGGCGATGCGCACATCGGTCACCTCGTCGCGCCCGCTGGCGGGGTCGATCACGCGGCCGTGGCGGATGACGATCTTCATGCCTCGTTCCCCGCAATGATGGACATGGCCGCCATGCGCACGGCAATGCCAAAGGTGACCTGCGGCAGGATGACGCTCTGGGCGCCATCGGCCACGCGCGAGTCAATCTCCACACCTCGGTTGATGGGGCCGGGGTGCATGACGATGGCGTCCGGCCTGGCCAGCGCCAGCTTCTCGGGTGTGAGGCCGAACTTCTTGGCAAACTCGCCGGCGCTGGGCAGCATGGCGCCGCTCATGCGCTCGTTCTGCAGCCGCAGCATGATGATGACGTCGGCGTCGCGAATGCCCTCGGCCATGTCATGGCACACCCGCACGCCCATGTCGCGCAGGTCGCCCGGCACCAGGGTGCGCGGGCCCACGGCGCGGATCTCCGGCACGCCCAGAGTGGTGAGCGCGTGGATGTCGGAGCGCGCCACGCGCGAGTGCACGATGTCGCCCACGATGGCCACCGTGAGCTTGGAAAAATCGCGCTTGTAGTGGCGGATCGTGTACATGTCCAGCAGCCCCTGCGTGGGGTGAGCATGGCGACCATCGCCCGCGTTCACCACATGCACGTGCGGCGCGCAGTGCTGGGCGATGAGGTAGGGCGCACCGCTCTCGCTGTGGCGCACGACGAACATGTCGGCATGCATGGCCGACAGGTTGGCGATGGTGTCGAGCAGGCTCTCGCCCTTGGCAGTGGACGATCGCGCGATGTCGAGATTCAACACGTCGGCCGACAGCCGCTTGGCCGCGATCTCGAAGGTGGTGCGCGTGCGCGTGCTGTTCTCGAAGAAGAGGTTGAACACACTCTTGCCGCGCAGCAGCGGCACCTTCTTGACCTCACGGTCGTTGACCGACAGGAAGGTGCCGGCGGTGTCCAGCAGCTGCAGGAGCACGGCCTTGGGCAGGCCCTCGATGGACAGCAGGTGGATCAGCTCGCCATGACGGTTGAGCTGTGGATTGCGGCGCGAGAGCATCAGCCTCTTTCTCCCTTGTCCCGGACCAGAAAGCTGAAGCGCCCGGAGGGCTCCCGGGTCAGCGACAGCCGCTGCGTGGCCGGCACGGCAATGCGCGCCGCAGCGTAGGCCGCGGCGATCGGCAGCTCACGGCCGCCCCGGTCCACCAGCACGGCCAGTTGCACGCTGGCCGGGCGCCCGAAGTCGTAGAGCTCGTTGACCACGGCGCGGATGGTGCGGCCGGTGTAGAGCACGTCGTCCACCAGCACGATGTGGCGGCCTTCGATGGCAAAGGGAAGATCGGTGGTGTCCGCCCCGGCCAGGCCGCGCGAGCCGAAGTCGTCGCGGTGCAGGGTGCTGGAGATCACGCCATGGCGCCCCGCCAGCCCCAGGTCCGCCTGCAGCCGTTCGGCCAGCCAGGCCCCGCCCGACCAGATGCCCACCAGCGCGGCATCCGCCTGCATCAGGCCACGCACACCCTGGCGCAGATCGGCGTATAGCGCTTCGGCGTCAAGCTGCAGCATGGGCGGGGTCCGGCAAGGGGGTCATGGCGGTGGAGGGCTCGGACCCGGGCGGCTCACCGGCGTCCAGGCTGCGCAGGAACTGCTCCAGGATGAGTGCCGCCGCCGCGGCATCGGCATCAGCCGCGCCTGCGGCCAGCGCCTCGGTGGTGGTGTAGCGCTCGTCGACCTCGTGCACGGGCAGGCGAAAGCGGCCGTGCAGCTGGCGCGCGAAGCGCTGCGCGCGGCGGGTGTTCTCGTGGGCCGCACCGTCGGGGTGGAATGGCACGCCCACCACCAGGGCGCAAGGCTGCCATTCGCTGATCAGGCCGGCAATGGCGGCGAAGCGGGCATCACCCTCGGCCTGCAGGCTCTTCAGGGGCTGGGCCGAGCGCAGCAAGGTGTTTCCGGTGGCCACCCCCACCCGGCGGGTGCCGAAGTCAAAACACAGAAAGGAAGCGGGCTGGAAGGGCGAAGCCGTGGGGCCGGAGCAGGAGGCCGGGCGCTCAGGCATGCCCGGCCTCCTGGCTGAGCATCAGCGGATCGAAACCCAGGAGCGACAACGCGCGCTGGTAGCGCTCTTCCACGGGCGTGTCGAAGATGACCTTCGGATCGGCGTTCACGGTCAGCCAGCCGTTGCGGCCGATCTCCTCTTCCAGTTGCCCGGCCGACCAGCCGCTGTAGCCCAGGGTGACCATCAGCCGCCTGGGACCGGCGCCGTTGGCCAGCGCCTCGAGCACGTCCTTGCTGGTGGTCATCTCGAGACCGCCACCGGCGATCGACAACGTGGAGGTGTAGGGACTTTGCTCGGTACCTGTCTTCTCATGCAGCACGAAGCCCCGCTCGGTCTGCACAGGACCGCCGAAAAACACCGGCTGCTGCGCCAGTTCATCGCGGTCCAGCGAGAGTTCGACCTTCTCGAACAGGCTCTTGAGCGTGATGTCGGTGGGGCGGTTGATCACCAGGCCCAGCGCGCCGTTCTTGGAGTGCTCGCACAGGTAGATGACGGTACGCGAGAAGTTCTCGTCGGCCATGCCGGGCATGGCAATGAGGAACTGGTTGGTGAGGTTGATCGCGTCCGTGGACATGCTGCCGATTCTATTCCCGGCGACACTTCCGGACATGGATGCATCCCCTTGCGCAGACCTGCTTTCCGGCGCCCTGGTGTGGCTGCGCCGGGACCTGCGCGTGGACGACCATGCGGCGCTGCACCAGGCCCTGAAGTCCGCGCGCCGCGTCTGGTGTGTCTTTGTCTTCGACACGGCCATCCTGGACGCCCTGCCGCGTGCCGACCGGCGCGTCGAGTTCCTGCGCGACAGCCTGGCCGTGCTGGACGCGGAGTTGCGCGCCCTGGCCGAGTCTCATGGCGTGGCGGGCGCAGCGGATGTGGGCCTGATCTGCCGCCACGACCGTGCCGTTGATGAACTCCCGGCGCTCGCCGAACAACTCGGCGTGCAGGGGGTCTACGCCAGCCATGACGACGACCCCTACGCCCTGACCCGCGACGCGCAGGTCCGGGGCCGCCTGGCCCGCGTGGGCATTGCCCTGCACACCGTCAAGGACCACGTGGTCTTCGAGCGCAGCGAGATCCTGACGGCGGGTGGCACCCCTTACGGCGTGTTCACGCCCTACAAGAACAGCTGGCTGCGCGCCCTGACAGCGGCAACGGATCCGTCGCATGCCGGTGGCCCTCTGGCGCCACACCCCGTGGCCCCGCTGGCCCGCGCCCTGGCGCCACTGCCGGAGCGACTGCAGGCCCAGGGGCTGCGGGTGGGTGTACCCGCGCTGGCCGAGCTGGGCTTTCAGCCCACCAACCTGCACACGCTGCGCCTGCCCGCTGGCTGCATAGGGGCGAAGGAGCTGCTGGCCGACTTTCTGGACGAGCGCATCGACCGCTACCACGACACGCGCGACTTCCCCGCCGTCAAGGGCCCCAGCTACCTCAGCACCCACCTGCGGTTCGGCACGGTGTCGGTGCGCCAGCTGGCGCGCGAGGCCTGGTCGCGTGTGCAGGCGGGCTCGGCGGGTGCACAGGTCTGGCTGTCGGAACTCGTCTGGCGAGACTTCTATCACCAGGTGCTGCACCACCACCCCCGGGTGGTGGGCCAGGCCTTCAAGCCCGAGTACGACCGCATCCGCTGGGAGACCGGCAAGGCCGCCGACGCACTGTTTGCCGCCTGGTGCGAGGGCCGGACGGGCTACCCCCTGGTGGACGCGGCCATGCACCAGCTCAACGAAACCGGCTACATGCACAACCGCCTGCGCATGGTGGTGGCCAGCTTCCTGACCAAGGACCTGGGGCTGGATTGGCGTCGTGGCGAGGCCTACTTCGCCGAGAAGCTCAACGACTTTGACCTGGCGGCCAACAACGGGGGCTGGCAGTGGGCGGCCTCCAGCGGTTGCGACGCGCAGCCCTACTTCCGCATCTTCAACCCGGTGAGCCAGAGCGAGAAGTTCGACCCCCAGGGCCGCTTCATCCGTCGCTACCTGCCGGCCCTGGCCGGCCTGCCGGACAGCGCCCTGCACGCCCCCTGGCAGGCCCGCCCCGTGGACCTGGCGGCCGCGGGCGTGGCGCTCGGGCGGGACTACCCGACGCCCATCGTGCAGCACGACCAGGCCCGGCTGCGGACCCTGGAGCGCTACGCCGTGGTCAAGCAGCCGGGCTGACTGGCGCTTGCACCTGCCGCCGCCGGCGCAGACGGCCCAGCAGCCGGATCAGGTCATCCACCAGGGTGTAGAGCACCGGGATCACCAGCAGGCTCAGGAAGGTGGACGTGATCAGCCCGCCGATCACGACGATGGCCATGGGCGCGCGGAAGCTCGGGTCGGTGCCCATGCCGATGGCAATGGGCAGCATGCCCGCGCCCATGGCGATGGTGGTCATGACGATGGGCCGCGCCCGCTTGTGGCAGGCGTCGAGCACGGCCTCGAAGCGCGCCAGGCCGTGGTCGCGCCGCGCGATGATCACGTAATCGATCAGCAGGATCGAGTTCTTCGTGGCAATGCCCATGAGCATGATCAAGCCGATCATGCTGGGCATGGAGATCGCCGTCTGCGTGACGAACAGGGCCAGGAAGGCCCCCGGGATCGACAGCACCAGCGCACCCAGGATGGTGGCCGGCTGCACGAAGTCCTTGAACAGCAGCACCAGCACCACGTAGATGCACAGCACGCCGGTGAGCATGGCCAGACCGAAGCTGGCGAACAACTCGCCCATGGCCTCGGCGTCGCCGATCTCGGTCTGCGTCACGCCGGCAGGCAAGTTCCGCAGACTGGGCAGGGCCAGCACGGCAGATTTGACGGCGCCCAGCGGCTGCTGGTTGAGCTCGATCTCGAAGTTGATGTTGCGCTGGCGGTTGTAGCGGTCGATGCTGGCCGGGCCGCTGCCCAGCTCCAGCGTGGCCACGTTGCCCAGCATCACCGGGCCGTTCGTGCCGGGCACCGGCAGGCGCTCAAGCAGCGCGAGGTCGGTGCGCGCACGGGCCGGCAGGCGCACGACGATGGGCACCTGGCGCTGGCTCAGGTTGAGCTTGGGCAGGCTCTGGTCGTAGTCGCCCGCGGTGGCGATGCGCAGCGTTTCGGCGATGGCCGCGCTCGTCACGCCCAGGTCGGCCGCCTTGGCGCTGTCCGGCCGCACGATGAGCTCCGGCCGCACCAGGCTGGACGAACTGGTCACCGCCCCGATGCCAGGGATGGTGCGCAACTCCTTCTCCACCACGGCCGCGTGCTGCTGCAGCGTGTGGCCATCGGCGCCGGCCAGCACCAGCACGTACTTCTCGGAGCTGGCGCCGAAACCCACCTTCACGCGCGCACCCGGCAGGTCCGCCAGCAAGGAGCGAAGCTCAGCCTCGATGTCCTGCTTGCTGGTCTTGGCTCCGAAGAGGGAGCTGCGTTCGCTGCGGTGCGTGAGGTTCAGCGTCAGCGTGGCCTTGGTCACCTCGGCCAGGCCGCTGCCGGGCGTGAAGGTGTCCGCGCCTGTGCTGCCGCCACCCACCGCCGTGTAGACCAGCTTCACGTGCGGGTTCTTCTGCACCAGCACACGCGCCTGCTCGGCGGCGGCCAGCGTCTGCGCATAGGTGCTGCCAGGCGGCAGCGTCACCGTCACCTGCGTCTGGTTGATGTCGTCGGGCGGAATGAACCCGGTGCCCAGCAGCGGCACGAGGCCGAAGCTGCCAACGAAAAAGACAGTGGCCGCAAACAGCGTGGCGACTCGGTGCTTCAGGCACCAGGCGGCCCAGCCCATGGTGCGCGTCATCCACGCGGGGTCGGTGTGCTCGGCCTTGGGAGGCTTGAGGATGTAGGCTGCCATCATTGGCGTGAGCATGCGCGCCACCGCCAGGCTGAAGAACACCGCGATGGCCGCTGTCCAGCCGAACTGCACGAAGAACTTGCCCGGCACGCCAGCCATGAAGGCCGTGGGCAGGAACACCGCGATGAGCGTGAAGGTGGTGGCGATGACCGCCAGGCCGATCTCGTCGGCCGCCTCCATCGCCGCCTCGAACGGCGTCTTGCCCATGCGCAGGTGGCGCATGATGTTTTCGATCTCGACGATGGCGTCGTCCACCAGGATGCCCACCACCAGGCTCATGGACAGCAGCGTGACGACATTGAGCGTGAAGCCGAAGACGAAATGCATCACCGCGAAGGCCGGGATGATGGACAACGGCAGTGCCGTGGCCGCCACCAGCGTGGCACGCCAGTCGCGCAGGAAGAACCAGACCACCACCACCGCGAGGATGGCGCCCTCCAGCAGCAGGTACATGCTGCCGTGGAAATTCTCTACCGTGGGCTCGACGAAGTTGAAGGCCTCGGTGATGACGATGTCAGGATGCTCGGCACGCAGGGTCTGCAGCTTGGCGCGTACGCCGTCGGCCACGGCCGTCTCGCCCGCGCCGCGGCTGCGCTGGATCTCGAAGGCCACCGCGGGCTGCCCATTGATGAGCGCGCCGCTGCGCACCTCGGCCACGGTGTCGGTGACGGTGGCCACTTGGTCCAGGCGAACGCGCCGCCCCGGCGGGCTGGGCAGCGCCAGCTCCAGTTGCGCCAGTTGCTCCGCACTCTGCACCGTGGCGATGGTGCGCACGCTCTGCTCGATGCCGCCCACGTCGGCACGGCCTCCCGGCGCGTCGGTCTGCACCGCGCGCAACTGTCGGGTGATGTCGCCCGCGCTCAGGCCCAGGGCCAGCAGCTTGGCCGCGTCAAGCTCCACGCGCACTTCGCGCGTGACGCCACCCACCCGGTTGACGGCACCCACGCCGCGCACGGCCAGCAGGGCCTTCTTGACCTCGTTGTCAACGAACCAGGACAGCGCCTCGTCGTCCATGCGGCTGGAGGCCACGGTGTAGGTCAGGATGGGCGCGCCGGCGAGGTCGAGCTTGGTGATGACGGGGTCACGCAATTCGGCAGGCAGGTCGGCGCGCACGCCGCTGACGGCGCTGCGCACGTCGTCAAGCGCCTCCTGCGTGGGCTTCTCGAGGCGGAACTCCACCGTCACGACGGCCGTGCCGTCCTGCACCTTGGTGTAAATGTTCTTCACGCCCGTCAGCGAGGCGACGGCGTTCTCGAGCTTGCGCGCGACCTCGGTTTCCATCTGCGCCGGCGCAGTCCCGGGCAGGCTGGCGGTGATGTTGATCGTCGGCAGGTCGATGTCGGGGAACTGCTGGATCTTCATCTGCTGGAAGCCCAGCAGGCCGGCCAGCGTCAGCATCATGAACAGCATCACCGACGGGATCGGGTTCTTGATGCACCAAGCGGACACATTCATGGCAGGACTCCGGTGCAGGTCACTTCAGCACGGCCGGCTTCACGGCCGCAGCCGCCTCGACCACGCGCACGGTGTCGCCATCGGCGAGGAAGCCGCCGCCACTGGCCACCACACGGGCCTTCTCCTCCAGGCCCTGCAGGATCTCGACCCGGTCGCCGCTGCGGCGGCCAATGCTGACCTTGCCCTGCGTCACGCGGCCGTCGGCGGCCACGGTGAAGACGTAGCTGAAGCCGTCGCGCAGCAGCACCGCACTCTGAGGCAAGGTCAGCGCAGTGCTGCTGCCAGTGGCGAACTCGCCGCGCGCGAACATGCCCGCCTTCAGCCGCCCACCCGTGTCAGGCAGGTCGACGTAGACCAGCGCGTTGCGCGTGGCGGCGTCCACGGTCGGCGCCACCTGGCGCACCGTGCCGGTGACGGACGTGCCGCCGCCGTCGACCTTGACGGCCTGGCCGCGTCGGATCTGCGCCAGCTCGGTGGCGGCGACCTCGCCACGCCATTCCAGCCGACCCTGGCGGATCAGGCGAAACAGCTCGCTGCCCGCCGGCACCACGGCGCCCACGGTGGCGCTGCGCGCGCTGATGACGCCGGCGTCGGGCGCCAGCACCTCGGCCTGCTGCAGGCGCAGTTGCTGCACCTGCTGCGCGGCCTTCACAGCCTCCAGCCGGGCCTGCGCGGTCCGTTCGGCGGTGAGCAGCTGCGCCACCTGCTGCGCGCTGAGGGCGCCGCTGGGCTGCAGCTCACGTGCGCGCTGCGCGTTGGCGGCGGCCTCGGCGAGGTGGGCCTCGGCCTCGGCCACGGTGGCACGGCTCTGCGCGAGATCGGCATGGGCCACGGCGCTGTCGAAGCGTGCCAAGGTCTGGCCCTTGCGCACCACGTCGCCCACGTTCACCAGCACCTCGGCCAGGCGCATGCCATTGGCCTCGGCGCCCACGATGGCTTCCTGCCAGGCGGCGATGTTGCCGTTGGCCGCCACCGCCGTGGCCACGGTGGCACGCAGCGGTGTCGTCACCGTCACGGTGAGTGCGGGGCGCGGCGCGGCGGCGGCCGGCGCCTTGCTGTCCTGCGCATGCACGAGCAGGGCCGTGCCGCCACCGGCGGCCAGCAAGAGCGAGGCCGCAGCCAGCGCCAGGGGTTTCATCGGCAAGGTGGAGGCGTTCATGGACGGAAGCTCGCGGTGGGGTGGTGCGGGTTCAGGGCGGGGGGCACGGCCTGGGCCGGTGTCCAGCCACCGCCCAGGCTGCGGTAGAGGGCGATCCAGGCCGTGGCGCGCTCGCGCTGCAGTTCGATGACGGTGCTGCGCGCCAGCAGGGCGTTGCGGCGCGCGGCCTCCAGGTCCAGCAGGCTGGCCAGGCCGCCGCGCTGGCGCGCCTCGGTGGCGATGAGCGAGGCTTCGAAGTCAGTCGCGGCGGCCATCACGTCGCGTTCGCGCCCGGCCGCGGCGTCCAGGGCCACGAGGGCCGACTCCACCTCGCGCAGGGCGCGACGCACGCTGCCCTGCAACTGGGCCACGGCCTCGTCGTAGGCGGCAAGCTGGGCGGCGGTGGCGGCACGACGGCTGCCGCCGTCGAACAGCGGCAGGCTCAGCTGCAAGGGACCGATGGTCCAGACACTGCCATCGGTGCTGACGCCGCCGCTGCGCAGGCCGGCCAGTTGCAGCGTGCCGGCAAAGCTCAGACGCGGCCGCTCGTCCGCGCGCGCAGCCGCCACGTCGGCGGCAGCGGCCTGGACGGCGGCGCTCGCGGCAGCGAGGTCGGGGCGCTGCTGCAGCAACTGCGCCGGAAGCGCCAGGGTGGCCAGACCCGCGGCCTGCGGCAGGCGCGCCGTGTGGGCGGCCAATTGCTGGCGCAACGCGGGTTCGGGGCGGTCGGTGAGTTCCACCAAGGCCTTGATGAGCGTGTCGCACTGCGCCTGCTGAGCGCGCACCTGGCTGCGCGCCTGGGCCGCACTGGCGCGGACCAGCGCCGCGTCGGCCGGGGCGGTGAAGCCGGCGGCGGCGGACTGGCTCGTGAGACGGGCCGTGGCCTCGCGTGAGGCGGCGTCGGCCTGCGCCTGCTGCATCTGCGCCTCGCAGCCGCGCAGGTTGACGTAAGCCGTGCCCACGTCGGCGGCCAGCGAGACGCGCGCCTCGTGCCAGCCTGCCTCGGCGGCGCGCAGGCGCTGGGCGCTGGCACGCTGGCCGGCGGCGATGCCGCCGAAGAGGTCGATCTCCCAGGCGGCCTGCGCGCCCAGGGCGGCGCTGCTGGCGGCGGGGGCCTCGGGCACGCTGCGCGCACGCTGCGCCGCGGCCACGCCGTCCAGTCGGGGCAGCGCCGCAGCATCGCTGGCAACCAGCGTGGCGCGGGCGCGTTCGATGCGCGCGCGCGCCGACGCCAGGTTGGGGCTGGCAGCCTGCGCAGCGTCGATCAGCCCAGGCAGCAGCGGATCGTCGAATCCGCGCCACCAACTGGCCAGCTCGGCACTTCGGCCGCCATGCGGCAAGGGCGCCTGCCAGGCGCCAGTGTCGGCGGCCACGGCGACGGGTGCGGCCAGGGCCTGGGGGACGGAGACAGCGGTGCTGGCGCAGCCGGTCAGGGTGGCCGCGGCCAGCAGCGTGGGCAGTAGCAGGCGGTTCAAAGGGGGCTCCCAGGCGGCGCGTCGGGCAGCGGACGGCCGCGGCGTCGGGCCTCGCCCTCCACCATGGCCAGCGCTGCACGCAGCAGCGTGCCGTGCCAGTGGTCGATGGCGCCGGGCCCGGTGTTCACGCCGGGCGCGATGGTCTCGTTGATGTCCAGACCCACGTGCAACTGCACGCCCAGGCCCTCGATGCAGATCGCCACGCGCTGCAACTCGTCGTCCACGGCGTCCAGGCCCAAGTGGCGCACCAGCAGCGCCAGCAGCGCGTCGTGCAGCGGCTGGATGGTGCGCGCAAGGCCGTTCTCGATCAGGCCGGTGCTCTCGAGCATCTCGCGCAAGTGCAACTTGGTGCACAGGCGGGCGTCCTCACCCTGGCGAAGGGGCTCCAGAAAACCGGCGTAGAAGCCGGCCAGGGCATGCGCCAGGGGCAGCGCGGGGTCGGTGAAACGCGCCAGATCCTCCGTGGGGTCCATGGGCTCCAGGAAGGCAGCGCGGTACAGACCCGCCTTGTCGCCGAAGTAGTAGCTGATGCCGGCCACGTTCACCTGGGCCGCCTCGGCCAACTCACGTGTGGAGGTCTTGGCGTATCCCTGATGGGCGAACAGGCGGATGGCAGCCTGCAGCAGACGCGCGCGGGCGTCGCCGGTGTCGGCGGCGGGACGGGAAGGATCGACAGGCGGGTTCACATCGTGGACTGTACATCAACAATCAAACGATTGATTTAATCAAACGTCTGATTTTATCTCTGACCCGGGGGATCGCTGGTGCAAGCGTCATCCAGGAACTGGGCAGCGCCCCGCTTCAGGAATGGAATGGACCGGGTCTGCAGCCGCAGCAGCCGTTCAACGCTCTGAGTCGCGCGGACGGTCCAGCAATGAGCGGATCAGACCTTCTGACGCGGCAAGACGGTCATTGGCCTCGGACCAGGCGCGGTCGAAGTGCTGGTCAGCGACCGCCAGATCGGACACCGCTGCGGCCTGCGACGGCCGAACCTGCGCCAGGCGGTCCAGCGCCGAGGCGAGTTCGGTTTGCAGACTGGCCAGATCGTGCAGCGATTGCAATTCCTCATCGTCCGAGCGGGACCGGGTGCCAGACCCGGCAGCGCGATGTCCCGAACCAAAGGATGGCAAGTGGTCGGCCAGGCATTCGGCCAGACGCTCTGCACAGGCCGCAGAGGGCTCGGTCAGGAAACCCGCGGCGAACTGGTGCAACACCCGGCGCATCTCCTCAACGGCGGCCGTGAGGTTCCGTGCCGCCCAAGCCGGGTCCGCAGCCACCGCCACCGGGGCGGGGTCTGCGGCACAGGCGCGCAACACCCGGACCAACTGATGGGCCAGGGTCGCCAGGGCCTCATGGCCTACACGGTCCGCCCCCTGGGCCAGGGCGAAGGCCTGGACGGCGGCCTCAACGGGCACCGGCCGTGTGGGGACGTCGGACCACTCGGCCAGCACCATGGACAGCCGGCGTGAAGCCTCATCGGCGTCGTTCAGGAACGCGTTGAACACCGGGATCTCCAGGCGCAGCGCTCCGATGACCTTGATCTCATCATCCGGCGTCACCACCCGGTCGGCATTGGCGGCCAACCCCCAACCCGCCAGGTCCAGGTCGGCCGCCGAGGGCAGGCCGGGCACCGCATCGGCGAGGCTGCGTTGTACGGCGGTGCGCGCAGCCGGCTGCGATGATGCTTCGTCGGGGCTCGAAAGCGGGAGCACAAGATCGAGCGTGGACTCTTCGTCCTCGACCGGGTGCACCTTCGCGGACGCACCTGAGCGTGACACCGCGGTTTGAAGCTCCCCGGCGTCCTGCGGTGCCTCATGAGCCTCCACGCCTTTCTCATTGGCAGCAGAAACTCCGGCACTGCCCGGCGGCAACTCCGCTCGAACGGGCAGGGCTGGGGTGTCCGCGACGGCGTCAGCGAGCGGTCGATGCACGGCCACCCCGCAGGCCGCAGCCACTCGCTCCAGCCGGGGCCCTGCGCTCCGGCCCTGGGCCGGGCTTGCAGCCGCCAGGGCACAGTGACACCGGAACAACAGTTCGTGCCCGAGCTGGCGGGCGGATTCCTGCGCCCTGGCCTGCCTTTGCATGTGGGCTTGAGCGCCCTCGTCGGGCCGTCCTGGAGCCCACGCCAGCGCGGATATCTCGGCGGGACCCCGCGTCGCACGGGCCAGGGACAGCAGGCGCGGCCCCATGCGCTTGAGGTAGACGTCTGACGGCAACAGCTCGTCGGCCTGGGCCTCATAGACGGCACCGGCCAGCTTCCAAAGGTCCGCCTGGGTCCCGGCGGCGCCTTCGCCCAGTGCGGTGCACAGGTCGCTCATGGCGCGGAAGGCCTCGGGGCCGGGCTCCTTCAGGGTCAGGAGCAGCGCCTCCTCCAAGGCCAGGCGGGCCTCCTCGTCCAGGCCACGCGGCGCCGCGAAGGGGTCGGAAGGAAGATCCAGCAGCGGGTGGCGCCCGGGCCACAGGTCTGCAGGGTGCGCACGGTCAACCCCTGCCAACTGCTGGACCGCCTGATAGGGAGGAAACAGTTCGGCCGCGAGAGCCAGTTCGTTTCCCACCGGGCGTTCGGCATGCTGCAACACCGCGAGCAAGGCCTGCTCGATGACGCAGTGGGCCTCGGGTGTGTGGCGCGGATGGGCCGGTTGCAGGCTGGGAAGCGCCCGCTCACAGCCCTGCAACACCAGCGCCAGGGGCACGCGGCCGCAGGCCTCCAGAGCCTGCGCGGAACTCCGAAGAGCGGTCACCAGGGCATCGTGCCCCGAGGGCACCCCTTCTGGGGAGACTGAAGAACTGCCGGGCACATCGCCGGCGGCGGCGTCAGAGGCGTTCGATCGCGCGTCCGGCGCGTTGCCCTCCGCCAGGCAAGGACCGGCCGCCGACATCAACGCGACGTGATCGCTCAGCAGCCCCAGGAAGTCCCGGAGCCGAGCCAACACCTTGGAAAACGG
>Ga0315907_10002003_pt1 | contig 26501 bp, 31 predicted proteins | sample LakEriMetagenome_3_FD_203525 | JGI IMG/M metagenome (GOLD analysis project Ga0315907, IMG submission 203525) | Freshwater fungal communities from buoy surface, Lake Erie, Ohio, United States - Buoy 12 MA123 | ecosystem: Environmental > Aquatic > Freshwater > Lake > Lake biofilm | place: USA...
AATTGTACTAGCGATCGCCCGTGCGACTGGCGAAACTGCGCCTTTGTTGTTTACTGCTCTCTTCAGTCAATATGGATTGAATGGATTGTGGAAACCCGTTGCTTCGATGTCGGTGCTAATTTATAACTTCGCCCTATCGCCCTATCCCAACGATCAGGCTCTAGCATGGACGGCTGCATTGGTGGTTGTCGCCCTAATTTTAAGCATCAGTATCGCCGCCAGATTTTTGACCCGCGATCAGCTAAACTGAGTTTCAATTAACCCTACTGCCCATAATGAGGTTATTTGTGTCGTTGAAATCTGTCGCATCCCGCCGTAAGTTTTTGCTGATGTCCGCTGTTCCCATCGCGATCGCCCTCAAAGCTTGTCAAGGCAATCCCCCCGATCCCAAAGCACCACAGGCGACCGAAGGCACAACTCCTGCAAAACCTAGCGCCACTGTCGATTCTGCTCAAGTTTCTCTCTATGGCGCGGGCGCGACTTTTCCTTCTTTCCTCTATTTGCGGTGGTTTAAAGATTACAACAAACAAAATCCTAATATCCAAATCAGCTATCAGCCCGTCGGCAGTGCCGCAGGGATTCAGCAATTTCTATCAGGAACAGTAGATTTTGGCGCTAGTGAACTGGCGTTGACCGATCAAGAATTGGCTCAAGTTACTCGCGGCGCAGCGATGATTCCTACGGCGGCGGGGAGCGTTGCGGTGGTTTACAACATTGCAGGGGTGCAGTCGGGACTGAAACTGTCGCGAAAGGTTCTGCCTGAGATCTTTTTAGGGAAGATTAAGAAATGGAACGATCCCGCGATCGCTTCTCTCAATCCCAATGTCACCCTTCCCGACCTCCCAATTACGGTAATCCATCGCTCCGATGGAAGTGGCACGACTGCCGCATTTACCGCGCACCTCAGCGCCACTAGTCCCGAATGGAAGAGCGAAGTGGGAACAGGGCTGAATGTGTCATGGAAGACTGGCACTGGCATCAAGGATAATGCGGGCATCAGCGCTCAAGTTCAGCAAGGGGAAGGTGTGATCGGTTATGTGGAATATGCTTTTGCCAAGCAGTTGAAACTTGCCACGGCTGCCCTAGAAAATAAATCGGGACAGTTCGCGCTACCGACTGAAGATGCAACAGCAAAGGCGATCGCGACAATCAAACTATCAGAAGATTTGCGCGGCTCCAATGCCGATCCTGATGCTACGGATGCCTATCCCATCGTTACTTACAGTTGGGTATTAGCTTATCAGCAATACGACGATCCGAAACAATCTCAGGCTCTAAAAGATGTGCTGAAATGGGGTTTAACGCAGGGGCAAGCAATGGGCTTGGAGTTAGGTTACGTTCCGCTTCCAGAGGCGATTGTCAAAAAAGCGATCGCGGCTCTAGATAAAATCGGTAGCGGTAAGAAGTAAGCGATCGGATAAGTTTTCAGCACAGGTTCAGGAGTTTCATGCTGCATTTTGCTAGATAAAACTCTGTTCAGGCGTGTTGTCCTTCAAGCGTATATAGCAATCCTAAATAGGTTGTGAGAGTGCGCCCCTTCGGGGCGCACTCTCACACTCAAAATCTTACAACTCATTTAGGAGCGCTATAGTTATTACACTTATTGGTTGTATTATCTGACAAGTCGTGTGATATTCCTGTATTCAAGTATTTATCCTGCCATCTGCAAGATAATATATAGTTAGCTGGCTTGAGTTGAAGTTGGTCTCAGTAGTGAGATGTATTTATGTTTAAAGAGAAAAGAACAGGCTATGAACCGCTGTACACTCTGAAGAGCATCGCGTCAAATGTTTGGATTGCTGACGGTGGGTGGATTAGATTTTATGGACTTCCTTTTCCAACTAGGATGACTGTTATTCGGTTAAGCAACGGTGATATTTGGGTTCATTCCCCCATTGCCGATAAAGAAGGGCTTGCTGAAGCTGTTGCCACGCTTGGTCCCATTCGTCATTTGATCGCACCAAACTGGATACACTATGCTTGGATGCCATCATGGCAACTTCGTTTTCATGAAGCGCTCACATGGGCTAGCCCCGGAGTAGTCAAACGTGCTGCAAGTAAAGGAATGCAGTTGCACTTTGATCGTGAACTTGGCAATGACTCTCCCATTGATTGGTCGGCAGAAATTGACCAACGATTGGCTGACTCAGGCTATCATCGGGAGGTGATATTCTTTCATCGTGCAAGTAAGACACTCGTATTGACTGACCTAATTGAGAATTTTGAATCAGACAAAGTGCCTTGGTGGACACGCCCATTCTTGAGACTGGGTGGTGTCTGCGATCCTAATGGACAGATGCCACGCGATATGGCTGCCAGTTTTCGGCGATATCCACACCACTTAAAGGATTTAATTGATACTATGATTGGATGGCATCCAGATAGAGTGATTTTAGCTCATGGTCGTTGGTATCCGCTTGATGGGACTGCCGAACTGCGCCGCGCTTTTCGTTGGTTTAAATGACTGTTGTGCAACGCCAGCTAACACTTCAATGGAGCGGATAGTTGAGGATAGCTCGTCTTGTATTTAAGTCGATTTGCCACCACTCACTTTAGCTATCATACCGCAGCGATACGTCCGTTAAGGTTGTCTATTTTTAGCCAAGTTTAAGCAAGTAAAAATTATCGGCTGCGTTGCTTAGTTCCGAGAGGTTATTGGCGATTTCAGCAAAAAGTTATTAGTTGGCTAAATTGGCGATCATATAATCTTGATGCATTTCTTAGTTTGAGACTGAGAGAATTTGATAGGAATAGGCGATCGCTTTTCGGTAAGTGACAATTAGTGTTTTCGTTTTTCCTCCTCTTCTCTCAACCAGACAAGTTAGTTGTCGCGACTGGTCAAGTTAATTGTCGTCTAATAGCCAACTTAAATAACCCTCACACCAAAAGGAAAAAACAATGAATATCTTACTTGAAGTTCATTGTTAAGCTTTTTTTCGTTGTCAAGTGTTTTTTGGCTTAGTGATGCAATATTTTACAAAAGGAAATGGCTGCGCTTTGCTCAGCCATTTCCTTGAAGTCTTTTGATGTGAAGATCTAAGGAATCAGGGGAATCGTAGCGCTACGAGTAAACTGCTCATAGGCTGAATCTAAATTAAGCGGATATATCGCTTTAAATTTATAGTCTTTGTACGCATCTGGTACTTTGGCAAATTTCTCAAGAACTTGCTCCTTCGTTAAAATCTGAGCTTTCCATTCCAAAGCCGTACGTTCTAACCAACTAAAATAAGCTTGTTGTGCTTGTAAACCTGTTATATCGGTAATATCACCATGACCTGGAACAACCTTGGCTGCTGGATAAGTAGCAACTAAACGGTAGAGACTGCCTTGCCATTGACGAATATCGCTATCAGCTGTGTAAGGAATACGCTTGTTGAATACCATATCTCCCGAAAACAAAACCTTGGCATCAGGGATATAGGCAACCAAATCAGTTCCTGCCGAATGACCATCTACGCGCTCAATTCGCACTTGGCGATCGCCTAACCAAAGATCAGTTTGGCTATTAATAATCATCGTCGGCGGTGTAACACCACCAGTATTATTTTTACCACTTTGAATATATTCACGAATTACACCACGCCCAAGCACAGGAATTTCTCGCTTGACAAAAACTGAATTTCCACCTGTGTGATCAAAGTGATAATGCGTATTTAAGACATACTTGATCGGTTTATCAGTCAATGATTTGACCGTGGAGATCATTAGTTCAGCTAATTCAGGTGTTTGAAATGGATCGATTACTAATACCCCATCACTACCAATCACAAAGCCACCATTAGCGATCGCCACCGCAGGACTCACTGGAGGAAAATCAGTGCTAGCAACTAGGGCATAAATTCCTTGAGCAACCTCTTGGAGTTGTAAGCCCGCATTTTGCAAGCTTACCGTTTTAATACTTGTCTCCGCTGATGGTTTCTGAGCCTGGATTTGCGGCTGATTTTGAGCATCAGTAGGGCTCCAACCATGTCCCAGCATTATCGACATTACTGTAGCGATTGTCGCTAACAAGAATACCAAAAGGTATTTAATCTTTAGCTTTTTCAGCATCTTAATTCCTTAGCGCTAAATTTTGAAGCTGCTAAGCTTCAAACATAGTGTAAACCAAATCAAAACCTAAAAAAGAAGATGGAGCGCTTTGCGCTCCATCTTCTCAAAGCCCAAAAGTTGAACTTTAGAGTTTGACTTCGATGTCCACACCAGCAGCTAAATCAAGCTTCATGAGTGCATCGATAGTTTTTGCAGATGGTTGATAAATATCGATAATCCGACTATGGGTGCGGGTTTCAAAATGTTCGCGTGAGTCTTTATCTACGTGGGGAGATCTGAGAACGCAATAGATACGACGACGTGTTGGCAGGGGGATAGGACCAACGGCCGCGGCGTTTGTACGATTAGCAGTTTCGACGATTTTTTCGCAGGATGAGTCTAGCAGGCGATGATCGAAAGCTTTGAGACGAATCCGAATCTTTTGTTGTTGAGGTGCCACAGTTCTTAGGGATTTATTCGGGTAAATTTTTCAGCGTTTCTTATATTAGCACCCGAATACCCCAAAATCAAATAATTGGATCAATGCTCAGCAATTCTCGTTGAAAAATCATATTTGACGCAAGCCCGCCAGTGGGCTTGCGTCAAACATGATTTAGAATTGCTGACTGCCCATACATTTTTAGGATTGACGATTCCGATCCTGTTACAATTTCTAGATAGATACATTCATATAACTTTATCTAGAAATATGTCTTTGCTTCTTTCTGCCCCCATATTAGCTGCAACTGTCTATGCCGCGATCGCAGGTGCATATTTGCTAGTGATCCCCTTGATGGTGCTGTTTTATTTCAAAGCACGTTGGTATAAAACAGGTTCTATAGAAAGAGTATTTCTCTGCTTTCTAGCCTTTTTCTTCTTCCCAGGATTATTATTACTCTCTCCATTCTTTAACTTTCGTCCCGAAGCACGGCAAATTTAAACCTAAATTAATTTAAGCCTAAATTAAACTGAGAGCTTTGCACTCAGTTTAATCAAAAATATTTTCTGAGAATAAAACTATGCGCCGCATTGATGCCATAGCAATTATGGTTGCCTTTTTTGGGTTTGGTGGAGTTGCATTTTGGGTATTTCGTGCCTCTGGCTTCGATGCGACTAATGCGGGTGTTTGGAGTCAAGTGGTTTTAGTAGGCGTACTAATAGCTTGGATCTCCACCTATGTGTTCCGTGCTGTGACAAAAACTATGACCTACAATCAGCAGCTAGATGATTATAAAAAAGCTGTACTGACCAAAAAGTTAGAAGAAATGTCGCCAGAAGAGCGCGAAAGTTTACTTGCAGAAGTAGATACAGAAAAAAAACTAGCGCAAACCTCAGCTCAAAATGCCATCAAAGATGAATGAATCAGCGATCGCCTTACTATTCACTCTTTCATCCTAAGCCACTTGCAAAGCGGATTAGCTCCTTTGGATTCCCCAAGGATTTGGGCGATCGCTATCAAATAGTGCAGAAATGGCTGAGTTTTGCTAGTGATGGCGAACCATCTAACCTGCTCGCCGAAGCCCAGTTTTTACATGATATTTTTGTTGATATTCTGGGTTATAAATCACCCTTTGAGAGCAACGGTGGTGCATGGGAATTAGAATTGCATCCGCATCCTGCACTTGGTTTTTTTACAGAAACATCAGCAAATGTGATCGCCGAGATTCGAGTTAGTACAGCCGAGGAAGGAGCAATCATTAAGCCCGAACCAGAGTATGAAACCACTGAATGGTTGATTGTTTTGGATTATCGAGAAATCTCTCTTTATAACCGAAATGTATCCAGCCTGTTCTGTCAGAGATTTACTTGGAACTCGTTAGCGGATTTAGAACAACTCAAAGCTTTTTACTTTTTATTATCACGAAGGACTTTGCTCAGAGGCATTGCCAATAGTGAAGAGCGATCGCGCACTACACACTTACTAGAAGAGTCTCACCAGCTAGAATCTGAGATCATCAAAAACTTTTATAGCCACTATTGCAAAATCCGCAGTCAATTAATTAAGGATTTTCGCTATAGGTTACAGCCATTAGCACATCCTGTCGAAAATGCTGAGAATAATCTCCACGTAAAGGCAGAAGATGCGATCACAATCGCCATTTATCAATCCCAAAAGCTTTTAAACCGTATTTTGTTTGTTGCTTATTGTGAAGATCGCGCCTTATTACCTGAGAACTTAATTAAAGACGCTTACGAATTTGCGAATCCCTATATTGAGCAACCAATTTGGGAAAACTATAAAGCTATATTTGGTTGGGTACAAAATGGCAATACAAAATATCACATTCCCATTAATGCTTATTCATTTAGCCTATTTGCAAGCGATCGCATTTTAGATCAAGCTTTATTTGTAGGCGATGAGTTATGTCGTCAGATCAAGGAAATAGCTCGGTTTGACTTTTATGAAGATATCACTCGCCATATTCTGACTTGTCTCTTTGACGAATCAATCAGAGAGTTATCGCAATATCGCAAAGATCTAAGCAACCTTAGTAAGCGCCGTATTCCGAAATTACCTTGTAAAGCAATTCTGCAAAGTGAGTCAGTCATTCGTACATTGCAACAGCATTTAGCTCTATCAAAAAATCATCAAGACACCTTGGCATATTGCCAAGAATATCAAGAGCGATTGTTAAGAATCAAAATCTTACATCCTAAATGTGGCGCTGGGGTATTGCTCACAACAGCTTTAGAGTTTTTGCTTTCTGAACATGAGCGCATCCATTACTTAATAATTAAGTTCTCTAACGAAGATGAGGCAATCGCACACAAAACACCAACAACTGTAATAGCCCATATCCTCCAACATAATTTGTTTGGTTGCGATACCGCCGAAGAATCTATTGAAATAACCCGACTCTCACTTTGTTTGCGATCGCTCGAAATTATCCCATCTCTGCCAGATTTTGAGCATAATATTCAATTGGGTGAATTAGCAACTTGTGATTTTGGGAAAGAGTTTAAAGCTGCCAGCGATCGCGGCGAAGTAGTAATTCTGAAATAATAAATACTCCTGCCGTTTTTTAAAGTGTACTGTAAATCAACTCGCATTATATTCATTTAACTAGACAAGCCAAATATCTGCTTAATGGCAACTTGCATAGCTAGTCGCCCATTGGCACTGCGCCAAGGTGGAATAATGATCAGCGCTTTTATTACTAAGACGATTCCCCATGCTTTGTGCCAAATCTCATCACGTCCCCAATAAGCATTTGCGATCGCCATTGTCACTATTCCTTGATCTTCTAAAGAATCTGATTGGGCGGTAAGTGACTTAGCCATGTTGAGATAGAACTCTGCTTGCTGTTTATTTTTTAAGTAAACATGGCAATTGAATATATTCGCAGCACATGTGGCTAGACCGCCTTTGATATCGAGTTTCTGCATTAGTTCCAATGTTTTTTCAAAATAGGGTAGTGCTTCTTGATATCGCTTTAATTTATAGCAGTAGATCACGCCTTGCTGCAATTTTTGCAAATGTTCTGCCTCTAGCTTTGGTTTTACTCCTCCTGCGTGCGGTAATGGACTTACACTTCCTGTCTTACGCCATTGTTGGACAAGATCATTGACAAAGGTTTTTCCCACTTGAAATTGTTTAGCTATTTCTCGTATTGAACCCAATTCCCCTTCATATGCTCTAACTACTCGGATTCATAAATCCTCGGAATATAGTTTTGCCATTCTTTTTTTCTCCTTTTTTCCATTATATCCTGTCCGCTTTGCTCCGAAAACTGCAATAATGAGTATCTCAGTAAACCAATTAAATTGAAACAACTCGCTAATGCTATTCAACAATTTCTAATACAAAACTAAAGCACTTTTCTTCTTTTGATCGGCAATTGTGGTAAAACCAAAACACAAAATGGCTACGCCATTTTGTGTTTTGGTTTTAATCATGGAAGTTCAAATTTTCCTAAGCCTTGGCGCAAGATCTCTGGATGGAGATCGTCGGTTAAATCGATAATTGTGGATACTTCAAAGGTCTGGTCAGAACCATCATCAATGATCAAATCAACTAATTTGTAAAAGTGATCAAAGAGTTCTATTTTAGGTAATTCACAAACATTACGCTTCTTCCCATTCTTGGGTTGAGGCATGAAATCTTCATCTTCAAGATTTTCTTTCGACTGATTCGCTGAAGTGGAAATGATTGGATTTCCAAGCGCTTCAATAAGCGTCTGTGATACGCCATGATCAGGAACTCGAATCCCTGTAGTTTTACGCTTGGGATTTAATACCAATTTTGGCACAAGCTTAGTAGCTGGCAAGATGAATGTAAAAGGTCCTGGCACAAGGCTCTTCATGGTGCGATAGTTGGCGTTAGAGACGATCGCATATTCAGAAATATTCGATAGGGATGAGCATAAAAATGTAAGCGGCTTATCGTTCGACATCTGCTTGAGCTTACGCACACTCTCTATACCTGACTTAGACATCAGATCACAACCGATCGCATAGACAGTATCCGTGGGATAGAGCATGATCGCGCCATCACGTAAAGCCGCTATGATTTGGGCGATCGCTCGTGGTTGGGGATTGTCAGGATGCAGTTTGTGAATCGTAGCCATGATTGCGCCTCGCGCTATATTTTTTAAAACTGCACGCTTTGCGTGCTTCCATTTAAGACACCATTTAAGAATTACTTTCTCATGCTAAAAGCTCTAAGAGATCCCCCTCAATCCCCCTTAAAAAGGGGGAAGAATTTAATTCCCCCCCTTTTTTAAGGGGGGGGGATCTAAGGCAATTCTTAAATAGCTTCTAAAGATATTCTTTGTTCATTAGAGGTTGCAGAACTTCAGGAATTAAGATACGTCCGTCAGGTTGCTGATAGTTTTCGAGAATGGCGGACATGGTGCGTCCAACGGCTAAGCCTGAGCCATTGAGAGTATGCAAAAACTCAGTTCCTTTCTTGCCCTTACTCTTAAAGCGAATATTTGCCCGACGAGCCTGAAAATCATGGAAATTCGAGCAGCTAGAAATTTCACGATAGGTATTTGCGGTCGGTAGCCAGACTTCGAGGTCATAGCATTTAGACGCACTGAAGCCGATATCGCCAGTACAAAGTTCGACAACACGATAGGGAAGTTTTAAGGCTTGCAAAATCGATTCGGCATCGCGGACTAGTTTTTCATGCTCCTCAGCCGAGTTTTCGGGAAGGACAAATTTTACGAGTTCGACTTTGTTGAACTGATGTAAGCGAATTAAGCCTCTAGTATCGCGTCCATAACTACCTGCTTCACGGCGAAAACAAGGAGTATAGGCGCAATGATGAACTGGAAGATTCTCTCCATCAAAGATTTCATCTCGATACAGATTCGTAACAGGCACTTCAGCAGTAGGAATCAGCCATAGATCATCGTCAATACATTTAAATGAATCATCAGCAAACTTCGGTAGTTGCCCAGTGCCTGTCAAGCTTGCCGTATTCACCAATAGCGGTGGTGCAACTTCGACATAACCATTGGCAGTATGGGTATTCAGCATGAACTGAATGAGCGCCCGTTCGAGGGCTGCACCTGCTCCGATTAAGTTAACAAAGCGAGCTTGAGCAATTTTGACTGCACGTTCAAAGTTGAGAATCCCTAATTTTTCGCCAATTTCCCAGTGAGGCAAAATATCGGTGCGATCGCTTTTATATTCATCACCCCAACGGCGCACTTCGACATTTTCGGTTTCATTCGCGCCAATGGGAGTTGTTTCGCTAGGCAAATTTGGCAAAGTCATCAAAATGGCATTGCTTTCTTCTCGGAGCACTCTTTCCTTAGGTTCTAGTTCCGCTAGCAGTTGTTTGACCTCAGGAGATCGCGCTTTTAGCGCTTGAATTTCTGATTCTGGCGCACCAGCTTTCATCTTGAGACCAACTTGCTTACCGATGTCATTGCTTTCGGCTTGCAAATGCGATCGCTGAGTTTCCAGTGCACGGACTTCCTGCTCTAGTTCGACCAATCTATTAATGTCGTAACCTTTGCCTCGACTATTGAGGCGAGCTTGCACCTGTTCGGGCTGCGATCGCACGAGCTTAATGTCTAACACGGACTTTTATTTAACCTAAACGCATTCAAAGCATCATACAGCGCTTTGCGCCCAAAACCAAAGAGTGAGTCGCCCGCGTAGCGGGCGACTCACTCTTTGGTTTTGGCTCACTTTAGAGCCTTTATGCCAACAATTAGCCCTTGGCAAACATTAGTGAGAAATTCTAAATCTAGTGTTTCAAGGCGATCACTACTTTTATGATAGTGAGGATTTCTCATATTTGCAGTATCAGTAACCATCAGAGCTTTGTAACCAGCATCCCAAAAAGGCGCATGATCACTACGGCGAGTATCGGGGATGACTAAGCCACGCCAACCCGCAGGAAGCCATTCACAAGGCATAGTTGATTTCATGTGATGTTGTAAATGGATGAGATCGGGAATTGTCGGTATACTCCCGATCAAGCCAATAAAATCACCAGTGTTAGGATAGAACTTATCTAAACCTGCGGGATAATGTTGCGAATTTGGACTGCGATCGCAATATCCCAACATCTCCAGAGAAATCATCAGGCGTATTTTTTGTTTTTCATTCTTAAGCTTATTCGCATAAGCGGCACTTCCACACAAACCATATTCCTCCATATCAAAGGCGATTAATTGGAGCGGATATTTAATTGGATTTGTCGAAAAATATTCAGCGAGCTCGAGCAATACTGCAACCCCAGATCCATTGTCATCCGCTCCCACACAAGCAGGAACCGTATCGTAATGTGCGCCAATAATCAAAGGCGATCGCTGTTTCTGAGTATTAGCGGCAATATTGAGAATCAAGTTCTGATGCTTATTACCATTGACTTCAAACTCATGGGTCATGACTTCACCAAATTTAGCAAAATGCGATCGGATATATTCCCTAGCAAATAAATGTCCAGCCGATGCATAGTAAGGATTACGCTCTACAACTAATTTCTCAAGGTATTCAAGTAATCGATCTTGGAGATTTTTCATTCGCCTAGGTTTTAATCTAATAGTTCTCTAATTAAGGCTTTTAATTCTTGTTCCTCTGGTCGCTTCTCATATTCAGCATGAGTATAAATCCAAGCTAATTTGATGATTTTTTGATTTTGACTCACTAGATACATCAGCCTCCCCTGCCCAGATGCGCCAGCGAGACTCGGCATCCGAAATCTAAGTTTATAAAATTTCCAGCTATCCGATATCACCAATCCTTTTGGCAATGGTTCAAGATTTGCATCAGATAAATAAGGATTAGAAGCGAGGCGGTTTATAAGCTCACTGATGGTATCGATAAAAGTTTCTTTCTGACGGTCACCTTTACAATGGCGTTTTAGTAAAAGTTTATAGCTGCGTTGAAATTTACTTGATGCTTCAATCTGAAATGGAAACAAGCCAGTCACGAAAATCACTCCCGTTTGTAAATTTTTGGTTTTGAGACTCATCTAAAGCGGATTGCACAGCTTGAGTCATCGTGACGTTATAAGCAGGGTTTTGTCTTTCAATTTCATCCAAGATTAACTCATCATCACCTGTGTAGATTTCTATAGACTGATTGATTTGGCGATCGAGTAATCTCTTTAATTGGATAATTTCTCTCAGCCCCAATTTAGTGATGACCTCAACAAGATCCTGATAGGAAAGAGACAAATTCAAGACAACATGTGGTTGTACTACATCAGTTAATATTTCTGTAGATGTCTCTGGGATTGAATTAGCTATCTGTGGCATAAATTCTAGGGACTCCTATTTTTTGAATTCCTTGATCTATAATCTAGCAGAAATTGAAATATAAGTAGCTAACAGTTAAAAACAAACCAGAGTCAACACCCTCTCTGGTTTTAGTTTAGAATGTAATTTTAGATTGATTGCTATAGAGGCTCTTTCTCATTTTGCCAGATGGCGCGAATTATCTTGATTTCATCGTAGCTATATTCCTCACGCAGGTGATCAAATAGATTGCGCAAAGAATCACCACCGATCGCATCTAGTGCTTCATAAATTACGGTTTGACGCTCTGGAGCAACAAGGCGATCGCAGTTAATCGCATAGCCAGCTTCAATTAACTGGACTAAATGCGTCCAAACGGTCGCGGGTTTAAGTCCGCGATCGCGAGCTATTTCGTCAATATCTAAGCCGTTCTCATACATCGTAAGGGTTTCGCGTTGTGTACTTGCCTTTGATAATTTTGATTTTGGCGTGGCTTCCTGTTTGACTCTGGAGGGAGTTGATTCCGTGATTTCCGCTGGAGGATATTTGAGATGATGGTCGAGAATAATTGCGATAAAATCATCGGCATATTGTTCTAATTTCTTTGCGCCAACTCCTGACAGTTTCGCAAAATCCTTCCAATCCGTTGGTTGCTGCTCGGCCATTTGATTGAGCGTGGCATTACTGAAAATCACATAGGGTGGGACTTCCTGCTCATCGGCAAGGTTTTTGCGTAACAGCCGTAATCTCTCAAAGAGAATATCCACATCAACAGGTCTTTCTCTCGCCTCTTCCCGATCAGTAGTTTTTGCATGCTCAGCATCACGTTCTATTGGCAATAGCACATTGCGCTGATTGCGCATTACTTCCCAACTGCGATCGTTGAGCTTGAGAATGCCATAGCCATCAGTAGTTTGGGTTAAAAAACCTTGATGAGTTAGCGATCGCGCCAGTTGTCGCCATTCATCTAGACTGCGATCTTTGCCAATGCCATAGGTAGAAAGGTTCTCATGTCCATGCTGTAATACTTTCTCTTTGCGCGAACCTCTCAACACATCAATTACATGCCCTGCTCCAAATCGCTCCTTTGTCCTTGCCACACAGGATAAGAATTTTTGAGACTCCACCGTCCAATCTTCCATTGGCTTCGGGGAAAGACAGTTGTCACAGTTGCCGCAATCACCAGAAAAATGTTCACCGAAATAATGGAGCAGAATCGTACGGCGACAGGCGACACCTTCAGCATAGTCCACCACCTGACGTAATTGCTGCTGCGCGATTCGCTGTTCTGCTTCCAATGGTTCATTGGTTTGAGGATCGACTTTTTGAGCAATGAGAAATTTGATCGTTTCTAAATCTCCATAGCCTAGAAATAAAGTGCAGTGAGAATCCTCACCATCTCGTCCTGCACGACCTGATTCTTGATAGTATCCTTCAATATTTTTGGGTAAATCGTAATGAATCACAAACCGCACATCAGGTTTATTAATGCCCATCCCAAAGGCAACTGTCGCCACCATTACCTGCACATCGTCCCGAATCCAACGAGTTTGATTTTCTTCTCGTTCTTTATTTCCTAATCCTGCATGGTAGGGAATTGCTGCAATGCCATCTTCTCTGAGGCGACTGGCGATTTCATCGACACGTTTACGACTGAGGCAATAGACTATGCCTGAGCCTTGCAGTCTCTTAATTTGCTGTAATAGATTTACATAGGTTTGCTCATTCCCTTGCTTGGGAACAACTTCATAATAGAGATTAGACCGATTGAAGCTTGCCACATGAATATATGGCTGCTTCAGTTGCAATTGCTGACTAATATCTTCCCGCACCCGCTCTGTCGCCGTAGCGGTCAAACCAATCACGGGTACATCAGGATGGAGTTGGCGAATTCGACTTAGTTGGCGATATTCTGGACGAAAATCATGTCCCCATTCCGAAACACAGTGAGCTTCATCCACCGCAAATCCTGCGACACCCATTTTCCCTTTAATGATATTCAAGAATTCGAGAAACTGCTCAGCAAATAAGCGCTCTGGGGCAACATAAACTAACTTAATTGCCCCATTGAGAATCGCTTGCGATCGCTGTGTGCTTTCTCGATTCGTTAGCGTACTGTTGAGAAATGTCGCGCCAATACCGTTTTCTTTGAGTGCCGTAACTTGATCTTGCATCAGCGCAATTAGAGGGGACACAACTATCGTCACTCCAGTCTTGAGCAATGCTGGCAACTGAAAGCAAATCGACTTACCGCCCCCAGTTGGCATAATCGCCAAGGTATCGCGACCAGCCATACTTGCTTCAATAATCTCGCGCTGACCTGCCCGAAAAGACTCATATCCAAAATATTGCTTCAGCGCCTGCTGCAAAGAATCACTGTTTGACATAGCTGTTTTAGATTGGTAAATTTCAGGTAAGGGGATTGACTCCCTAAAAGAAACCTAATAAATGCCCAGATCTCCGACTTTTCCTGTGACTAACAACGATGATCTATGATTACACAGGAAAAGTCGGAAATCTTAATCTTTGCATCTATTGATCTTCTTCCGTGATTTGCAAGCGAATAGTTCGTCCTGACTGATCATTACCGATCTGAACAGTGACATTTTGACTGGCCAAGGAATCAAGAGAATTAAGTAGATCTAATAAATTTGGTGTGCTTGCACCCGACTCCACATATAGCTGATCGGCGGATGTAGCAACGCGCTTCCAGATACCGTAGAGTTTAGCGATCGCCTGTTCGAGTTGTGAAGCTTGACTGACTAGATCGGAAGCAAGCTTGAGACAACCAAGTCTTAGCGCTTCCTCAAGCGCAAGATCGATATTTACAGAACGCTGTGCGATCGCTTGTACTTGACTCGTATTGGTTAGATATTTGGTCAACCTTTGCGCATCAGCGGTAACGAGCTTAATATTATCAAGATCAGAGGCATCAGCGATCGCCTGTTTCAATGGAGTTTGATAAGATTCAGGCAACTTGTCGATTTCGCGCACTAGGGGCGCTACATAACGGGTAGGAATTGTGTGAGCGGCAATCTTCTCTTTTAAATCATCGGGAAGATGGTCAGAACTCATTGATGTCCATTCATCGGAGAGCTGCCGCACTTCACGTCTCGTAATCTTTTCTCCATTTCTAGCTGCATCAACAATCAACTGCTGCACTTCAGCGGAAGCTTGAGCTGTTTCTAAGAAAGCTCTTTTACTAAATTGACGAATATCATCCGCATCTAGCTGACCATCCGCCATTAAAGTATCAGCACTATTGGCAAGCTGAATCCATGAATAGGCCTGAGACTTACTAATTTCTCGCTCTTGCAGCCATTTCAAGAAACCTGTACCGCGTCCCTCTCCATTTGCTTTCTCGCGATCGCGTACAGTTCGCAAGATTCTACCCCGCCAAATGTCTGTCTGCAAATCGAAGCGATCGCATACTTGCCAAGCTAGATCGACTTCTTCGAGAAATTGACCTTCTGCAAGTCCTTCATCATTGGGATCGGGTAAGGAAAGCGAAAAATCTGTCAGATCGAGATTCGCTAAAGCTTCGTTGGGAATAGATTCGACGGAAATAGATTCGAGTAGAGTTTCACTCACGGACACAGACAACCTTTGATTTAATGACTTTGAAGCATGGACAACATAAAAGTTGCCCATCTAATATACTAACGGATAGAAAATAAATAACTCGCGTAATTAAACCTCAAAACTGTTGGGGTGGGCAAAGCCTGCCCCAACAGTTTTGAGGTTTATTAAATTTTCATTCCTAACGAATCTGAAAATTGATAAATAGGCAGCTCAAAAATGTGAGCTGGGCGGTGAGTAAAAACATATAGATCACGGCGCGTTTTTTGAAAATAGTTAAGATCAAGCCGATCGCCTTGAGATCGATTATTGGACCAAAAACGAGAAAGGCAAGTAGTGATCCACCTGTAAAAGTCGAGGCAAATGACAAAGCAAAAAATGCGTCCACCGTCGAACAAATCGAAACGATCGCAGCCAAGATCATCATAGCGATAATCGAGCTAACTTGCCCCTGCCCCAAGCCGAGAATAATATCGCGGGGAACCCAGACCTGAATTATTGCGGCGATCGCACTACCCATCACGAGGATTGCTCCTAGCTCACGCATTTCTGCAAGTGTATTATCCAACAACAGATTTAAGCGATCGGGCAAAGATTTAGTGACAATTTGATTACTTGACGATAAATAGCCCGCAAAATCTAACGGCTGATTGCGATCTTCTCCTAAGAAAAATGTCCCTACAGGTACAGCTCCCGCCTTAACCTTTGGTGCTGGTAAAGCAAGAGCAATATTCGGCTGCAAAATAGCCCGCAAATCCTTTTGAGAACTAAATACCATGGCGATAATTGTGGCGATCGCAAATGACAACACAATTCGCAATACCGCAATTTCAGGCTGATCGCGAAAGGCTGTCCAAGTTGCCCACATTACTACAGGGTTAATCGTTGGAGCTGCCATTAAAAAGCTCACCGCCACCGAAATAGGTGCGCCTTGAGAAATAAGTCGTCGCGCCACAGGCACATTGCCACATTCGCACACGGGAAACATAAATCCGAGTAGACTTCCTGCCAATGCTCCCAAAAAAGGATTTTTGGGCAAAATAGCTATAAGCTTGCGCTCATCCACAAATATTAATAAGACTCCCGACAGCAAAACTCCCATCAACAAAAATGGGATTGCTTCCACGAGGAGGCTCAAAAACAAAGTAAAGGCACTGAGAATTTGATTCATAGTTGCGCTATTTGGCATTCCCAGAGATAAAAATGACGCAAACCGCCCTTTTTATCTCTGGGATTTAAGGCGTTTGCTAGTTTGTTAATTTTTAGCTTAACAATTATAGAGGCTTATAAAGTGCTGCACGTTTTAAAATTTTTTGGGACTCTTCTCGTAAAATGTAATGTTAATACAGCAAAACTAAAAATTAAAATTTGCTGCAATGGGTAACGGGACTAAAAACATGCACCAATGCTTAATAGGAAACATCCGCCATGACCGCACCAGATCCGCAACTACCCACAATTCCTGTCGCTTCTAAAATCAACCCACCAAAGTTAGAAGATTATCGGATTCCCGTATCTCCAGGATATGCCATCCCCGAAGATCGCTATGCGATGTCCGCTCCCGATCTGGGTGGCGAGTCCGCAATTTTAGCTGAGTTTGATGCGGCTGTGCGCTCTGACCAATTTTCCTTAGCATTACAAAAAATAATTCGTTGTCGCGATAATGTCTTACCTGCTATGCTAGAGCGACTCGAAAGCGGTGAAATAGCTATATCCAAAAAAGCAGCGATCACCTTAGGTTATTTGCGATCTCCATTAGCAATTTTACCGTTAATTGCCGCCGCCAAAAATCCTCACCGTCAAATTCACTGGCAAGCAGCAGCAGCACTAAGTTGGATTGGCAGTGCGGAAGCGATCGGGGCATTAGTCAAGTTATTACGTCATCCATCTATTCAGGTGCAAGCTGCAAGCGCTAAGGCTCTGGGACGAGCTAGTTTACCTGCGGTATCACCTTTAGTGGAGGCTTTGAAACACAATGATGACATGGTAAAAGTTCATGCAGCTCATTCCCTTGGGCAAATTAGTTCCCCCTTAGCGGTCACCACCCTAATCGATGCGCTGGAGAATGGTAGCAAATCAGTTCGTTTTGAGGCTGCTTGGGCGCTAGGTCAGATTAAATCGCCTCTATCGGCTAATTCCCTAGCGCGATTACTTACAGACAATGACATTAGTGTGCAGTATCAAGCCGTGCAAGCTTTAAAGAATATCGGCGCTCCTGCGATCTCGCCTGTTTCCAAAATGCTCTACAACACCTCTAGTCATACTCGCAGTGTAGCCGCTCGCACTCTAGGGCATATTGGCATGGAGGAAGTTGTACCAATGCTTGCCCAAGTCCTGAGAGATGACGAATATGCCTATGTGCGTTGTGATGCTGCATTAGCATTGGGGGAAATTGGCTCGCATGATGCAGTGTTCTATCTTTCGCAAGCGATAAAAGATCGCGATCGCTCAGTTCGCAATGCTATTTTGAGAGCCTTAGCACAAGTAAATTCGCCTGAAGCTCAGGAGGCCTTAAATAATATCAAACAAACGGTATCTATACCAAATTATTCTGTCTCCAATCTCCGAGATTTTGGCGATAAGTCAGACTTTACGACAATTCAGGGATAAGTTTCTAGTAGAAATATATAGTAATAACAAGGTTTGCTTAAGACATAAAACCCAAAATCAAAGTGGCGGCGCTTCGCGCCGCCACTTTGATTTTGGGTTTTTATTTGTTTTTTTAAGATAACTAGGACAAAACCCCAAATAAATGAAGGCAGCGCTTCGCGCTGCCTTCATTTATTTGGTATTACTTAGCATCATCCAAGAAGGTTGGTATTGATGAGGACAAACTAGACAATTATTGTTCATAAACTATTACTAGCGACTAGCAACCTATATCAGTGAACATTTGTCTTGGCAACACTCGCAACGCTTCTTCTAAGGTAGTAATTCCTGTTGAAATTTTGTTGCGCCCACTATGAAAAAAAGATTCATATCCATGTTCAATTAGATATTCAAATAATTTTGATTGATTTCCTTCAGCCATAATTTTTCGTACTGGAGGAGTGACATTTAATAACTCAAATATAGCTTCACGCCCCAAGTAACCAGAACCAAAACAATGTTCACAGCCTTTACCTTTGTGCCAATCTTGGTATTTCATATCCTGTGCTGGAATATTCAAAAATTCAACTTCTTCTTTTGTTGGCACATAGACTTCAGAGCAAAAAGAGCAAACTTTTCTTACCAATCGCTGTGCGACTATCCCCAACAGAGATTCAGAAATTATGCTGGGATGCAGTAATTAAACCTTGGTGTTGTGACACCCAACTGCAATAAATTTCAAGGGATTTCGGCATGAAGCCAATATCTTCAATCGTGGTTGTCAGCATTTTATTGCTTTGACTCATAATATAAAAATGCAAATCAACCAAATCGAGAAATACTTCTCTTGATATAGGGTTTTACAGCAAGAAAAATTAAAAACGAACAGCGATCGCGTTAGATTTCTTCAAATATAAATACTTCTAAAATAAGATCATGACTGATATACAACAATTACAACTACTAATGAAAGGAGTAAATGGCTGGAATCAATGGAGAAATGAGTATCCAGATACATTAATCTCATTACAGAATGCGGTACTAAGTACTGCTGATTTGCGCTATGTCAATTTAAGTTATGCCAATCTGGAAGGTGCAGATTTATATCATGCTAATTTAATTGAGGCGCGATTAGAATATGCAAATTTTGCTAAAGCAAGTTTAAATGGCGAGATCGCTACAGGTTCTCTGATTAAGACCAATTTTAGTGAGGCTAATCTTTATAGTGCTATTTTTAGCTTTGCGGATCTCCGTTATGCCAATTTAGAAAGAGCTAATGCGATCGCGGCAAATTTCAATAGTGCTAATCTCCAAGGTGCAAATTTACAAAATATTAATGCTAGTCATGCCATATTTTGGCAAGCAAACTTAAAAGAGGCTAATTTGAATAGTGCGACTTTTTGGGGTGCTAAGCTTTATTCTACAAATTTAGAGCGATCGCAGTTGCAGAATACTGATTTTAGTGGTGCCGACCTCAGTGGCGCAGGTTTACGCGATGCCAATATGAGTAACGTAAATCTCGAAGGCGCGAATCTCGATGGAATTCTTTGGGGAAAAAATATAAGTCGTTATGCAACGAATTGGAGTAATGAGATCGGTTTAATGTCTTTCCAAAATGTACCCTCGTCTCTTTTACTGTGAAGATGAGAAAGAAGTTACAGCTATAAGCAATGAAAGTTTTGCTTAGGACATAAAACCCAAATAAATGAATGCGGCGCTTTGCGCCGCATTCATTTATTTGGGTTTTGATTTGTCCTAGTTATCTCTTTGCTATAGGATAATGCCCCATGCCTGCCATTGATTTTCAGGATTTCAGGCATTCCTTCCACGTAACATCAGTTATTTAAAACAAAAGCTATGCTCCGCATCAACCTTGTTCTTGGGTTAAATATTGTCGCGTCAATATTTTGTGTATACTGTATACATGGTTTTGGTAAGTAACATCAAAACACAAAATGGCATAGCCATTTTGTGTTTTTAAAACCCTTACTGGGTCTAAACTAGGTCTAATTTCAACTCACAAGAATGGTGCTAACACCTTCGTGAATTGTTGTAAGTCATCCCAACCCAAGAAAGATCAAGGAAGTATTGTTGCAGTTGCAAAAGGCGAAGCCCAAATCCAGTGCACTTATCAATATCCAAGGTTATCACCAAAACTTTGACAAGAATGCTAGCGCAATTAAACATAAATCCTAAAAAATTGCCAGCAAAACCCACAGAAAATATAGGTTTTAATACGTAATTTTAATTACTCCAAGCCACCTGTAACTTTGTTATCAATTTTTAAATTTATGAATTTGTAATCGCTTCTACTTTTCCAATTTTACAAGTGCATGGTTTTAGAAATATTCCATATTTAAAGATTAAATATATTTAGTATGTGACATATAAATATTCAAATATCAATCGAATATATTGCAATAAATATTAACAAGAAAACCTAGAGGATTACTAATAGTAATAATCCCCAAAAAATTTTGTATATAAAAGAACTAAAAAAATCAAAATAAATAATAGCCCTAGATCAATTCAACAAAAAAGTAATTTAGAATACCATTATTCTGCGAATATCCTGTTGTAATGTATCTTGAAAATTAAACTAAATCATTAGCGCTAAATTTGCTTTAGCCATAAAATTACTTACTCAATCAATTATTTGCTGACACCTTTTAAAGAAATTTATAGTGATAAGTAAGTAGCGCGATCGCTAATTTTAGATTGAGTTTTTTAGTTGATTTTGGCAGTCAAAAATTAGTGGAGTAAAAATATGCTTAAGAACAAATTCATCACCATGTTTAAATTGCCTAGTCTCGAATTAATTACTAGATTTAGCAGTCTGTGTTTATCGCTAGCACTGATGTTGAGCGTGTTTTTGGGAAGTCCTGTCCATGCACAAGCAGACGTAACAGCCAATTTTGATACAGCGATCTTGTCTGTAAGAGCGACTGAAAATGGTGCGATTTTTTCTAACCTAATTGCTGATGCGGCTGTAGAGCCCGAAGAAGTAGTGGAAACTCCAGAAGCCAAAGCCGCAGCAAAGGCAGAAGCAAAAAAAGCCAAAGCCGCCGCGAAACTTGAAGCCAAAAAGCTAAAGGAAGCAGAAGATGCTAAGGCAGAAGAAGTTAAAGCTGCTGCAAAGGCTGCTAAAAAAGCAGCGAAATTAGAAGCCAAAAAAGCTAAAGAAGCCGCTAAGCTAGAAGCCAAGAAAGCTAAAGAAGCCGAAAAAGCTGCCGCCGCAGAAGCAGTTGAAGAAAAAGAAAAAGCAGAGACTGAATCCGCTGCTCCAGAAACAGCAACTGAGCCAGAATTAGAAAGCTCACCTGCCGAAGTTGTTACTCCTTAGTTTTTGGATTCTGCTTTAAGCAAGCGTTAGGGATTGAAGTCATATGTGATTTTCAGTAAAAAGTTTCTTCAGAAATTAGTAAGGTGGGCGATGTCCACCTTACTAATTTCCCAATTGATAAACCATTTTTTGGAAATCACCTAACACTTGGCAACAATCTATTCATACCAATTCTCTAAAATGCAGTTAAACTTTTGAGAGTTGAAAATCATATCCAGCAAGTTTTTCGAGCTCTCAAAAATGGTAGTGTCATTTTTGAGAATTGGTGTCAGATCTAATTTAAGGTAAGAAAATGACTTCAGCAATTCCGCGATCGCAATTCAAGTTTAATCTCAGTGCTTACTTAATTAGTGATGGGCCAGCAGGATTTCTATTAAGTTGGGTAGCTGGGTTTGTTGATACTTCAGCGTTTATTATTTTGTTTGGACTATTTACAGCCCATGTGACTGGCAACATTGCTTTAGCAGGTTCTTCATTTGTGAGTGCTGACGCTGAGACAACCATTACTCGTTTATTAATGTTGCCCACATTCGTGCTAACTGTCGCTTTGACTTCTCTGCTAGCTCGGTTTTCTCGCCATCAGCAATGGTGCGTGTTTGGAGTCTTGCTCACTGCGGAAGCGATCGCTTTAGCTGTTTTCCTAGCAATGGGAATGGCGCTTTCGCCAGATCTTCTATTTGATGTACAAGAAGATTTGATCCTACCGATTGGGATCTCTGGTGTAATCGCAATGGCGATTCAAAATGCCTTGATGAAGGAAGCCAAAGGAGTATTCAAAAGCTACATTCCGACAACAGTAATGACTGGAAATACGACCCAACTCACAATTGATGTTGTGCAGTTTTTTCTTGCTAAGTTTGCAAGTGTCCAAACTGAAGTGACCCAAATGGAAGCAAGCGAGTCTTTAGAACGAATTGGTCGATTTGTACCGACGATCGCAGGTTTTGCCCTTGGTGGATTGTTGGCTGCTTGCTTTGTCTTAGTTTCTGAATCTTGGTGGAGTTTGTCTCTACCTTTGATCATTATTTCGATTTTGGCGATCGCCGCCTATGTCGAACATGGTCGTAAACCGATCACTTAATTCTTTCAGGAAAAGTAATGAAACAACGTTTATTCTCATTTTTTGTCAGCGCTATAATTTTTGTCGGATTACTCACTGGCAATGCTTCTCAAGTTCTATCAAGCTCTTTGCCTGCGGCGACTTGGTTAGCTGTTGCCGACGTTGATGGTGTGGAACCTGTTGCCGCCCCTGAAGTAACTACACCTGAAATTGTCGCACCTGAAGCTGCTACAACCGTAACAGAATCCGCACCACCTGAACCTGCTGCGCCTGTAGCAGAAGTTGCTGCACCAAAACCTACTGATGAAGCAACTAATTTGCTAACTAAATTAGAAACGGAAATAATTCCTCAAATTGAGAGTGTCTTAACTCCTGAGCAGCAAGCAGAATTTGCGACTAAGGTTGCCGCAGGAACTAGTTTTCGTAAGGCTTTTAAAGCTGTAACTCTGACTCCTGCTCAAAAGACTAAGTTGAGCGCAGTATTTAAAGCTATTCCTAAAAAGGATATCTTTGCAACACTTACACCTGCTCAGAAGAAACAATTATTCTTAAAAAATAAGCAACTGTTTATTCCTACGGCTGAAGAAATCGGCGATAAAATTACTGCTGGTATGAAGATGGCAAAGGACAAGTCTCCTTTAGCACCATCAAGTGAGTCGATTGTCGAAAAAATCAAAGCTAAGATGAAAGCTGCTGAGGCAAAGGAGTAATCATGGATGGATTTCTCTCAGGTCGGCTCAACGATTGGCTGTTATTAGTGGCGGCGTTAGTTGCTTCAATGATCATATTCTCTTCTTTACAGAAAGTCGCAAAATCTCTTTTAGTGCCATTTTTAATTGTCGCGATCGCACTGATTTTGGCGAAGGTTGCTTTTGGAGTTACTCCAGAACATCTCTGGTACGAGTCTGTTCATGTAATTCGGAGATTAGGCGCAAGATTTATGTAACCCCAAAAAGCGGCGCTAAGCGCCGCTTTTTTTATGAGTTCTAAGATATGTTTTTAGGTGTCAATACTGATCATCGAGGGGTTAAGCCTGTAATAAAGTAGTTTCAAAGATGGATTTGGCATATTTTCTAAATAGTTACTGTTGGTTTGCTATGATTGACTCGTATAGACTAGGCTTAAGCCAAATATAGCCATGACCAACCCTACCAACAATTTAGCTAAAAATCTTACAGACGCTTATGATATTTGCGATCCTGTGAAGCCGCTTCAGGGTGATGATCTGGATAAATACTATATACCTTTGTTGGAGGCAAGAAAGACTGAGGCGATCGTACAGGTCGGGCAGATTTTGCAGCAACAAAATGCTAGTAAGTTCTCAACTATTGCTTTTTAGTACGGCGATTTTAGAATATAACGGTAGCGATCGCTGGAATTATCCCAATCCTTACCTATGCTTTGCCAAATTTTGCTCGTCTCTATCAACCCACAAAGGATGAGAGCTTGTTAGAAGAGATTTCTCAGGTTTTAGGAATAACTATTGAGGAAGTTCGACAAAAATTAGAATCAACTTAAAATTTGATGAATTGCGAGAATATGGAGAAGCGCGGCAAAACTATCAACTGGCTCTCGCGATCTTATCAAGGCAAAATTAAAAAGGAAAAAGGAAAAAATGGATGATGATATTTATCGCGATTTAGCTGAAGTATAATAAATTCAAGTGTTTAGCTGTCCAAAGACATGACACAAAAAACCTTTCCAGAATCTAAAATCAACCTCGTCAAGCGATCGCCTGATCCCAACACCGCACTAAGCCAAAACTGGATCAAAGCAAATCGCCAAAAATATCATGGTCGATGGGTTGCATTACAAGGCGATCGGCTCCTAGCCGATGCAAGCTCATCCGCAGAGTTACTAAAGCGCATCGATCTTAAAGATGGCAAAGTAAAATTTATAACCGCAATTTATTAGTGGGGAATTATACTGGATAGCAACTACTGAAATTTAGAAAAGCGATCGCGTTCTTTGTTAATTCGAGATTGAATATCTAGAAAAATATTCTTCACTTCTTCTAAATCGGAACCTAACAAAACTGGAGGCTTGAGCGGTTTTAACACTTCCGTAATAGTAACGGGATATTTTCTAAGCAATTGGGTAATATCTGACTCATACAAAGTTGCGCGATCGAACTGTCCTTGACGATATAAAGAAGGCAGCGCATAGAGCTTGAGAATAATTAAGCCCATAGGAGAAGCGATCGCAATATCCGTAGCATCTGCATAGGAAGTTCTAGAACTACAATGTTTCAACACATACTTAAATACCTTGTTATTAGTCAATAACAAATCAATCTGAATATTCTCAAATTGAGCGCGACAAAAATCTTGATCTTTACTGATTACTTCCAGTCCATCTACCCTAGAAATTTGCCCCTCATCAAATACTAGATCGATATCTTCCGTATTGCGTCCCTCAATATAATTAAGCATCGCAATACCACCCACCAAAAGATAATCACCTATCTTCTGTAACTTAATCATCTCAAATAAACGACGGACACTCTCTGAGTCAGGTAAATTCTGATTACTTGATTGATTACTCAATGACAATTCTCTCCAGTTCTTGATATCAAAAACAGAAGCATTTCTCAAGATTGTACTAATCGTTTGCCTTTGCATAGAGCTAAATTATATCTCTTTTACAGTACATTGCTAAACTTTATCTTTTGCGATCGTACCCAACCAACAACAACAGCGATCGCGATCTATATCGAATTTGGCGATCGCTACTCCCAAGCCAGTACATACAAGCGTTAAAATCAAATTAGCACTTAGGGAGCGATTACATGAACTGGGAAACCTATATCCACTCCGATCCTGATATTTTAGTCGGCAAGCCAGTCGTCAAAGGTACAAGGCTTTCCGTTGAATTTATTTTGGGCTTATTGTCCGCAGGTTGGACAGAACAACAAATATTTGAAAACTATCCCACCCTAAACCAAAATTCACTCAGAGCCGTATTTGCATTTACTACTGGAGCGAAATAAATTACGACAGCGAACATTGTGATCGCGCTAAACCCTACACAATTACAAGGCTTTTTGCTGTGATTTAGCTGAAGTATAATAAATTCAAGTGTTTAGCTGCCCAAAAATATGACCACCCTCCCCGAAACGAATTTTGCTAAAATTTTAGAAGCAGCCGATCGCCTTCAATTAGAAGATCAAGAAGACTTGATTAGGATTTTGCAAAATCGACTACGCGACAGACGCAGAGCCGAACTAATTCAAGACGTACAAGAAGCTCAACAAGAATTTGCACTAGGAGAATGTAAACCCGTAACACCATCACAACTAATGGAGGAACTTCTCGCGTGAAGATCATGGTCATGTAGCGGCGAATATGATTTGAGAATTATTTTTAAACTTGTAGAACATGAAGAATCACAGGCAATTCTTCTAGAGACAATTGGCACACATGACGAAGTTTATTAAATATTGCGATTTAGAATAGATCAACAAACCTTGTAAAACCGAGTAAACAATTATGGCGTGGAAAGATCGAATTACAACAGATCCATCTGTCTGTCATGGTAAAGCCTGCATCAAAGGAACGAGAATCATGGTGTCAGCCATTCTCGACAACCTCGCCGCCAGAGTCAGCCAAGCAGAAATCTTGCAGAATTGCGAGCTTGATGTTTGAGGGTGGGACAAATACAGAGACTTTTCTATTTTTTGTTCGCGAAATTCTCGTTCCTGCTCTATGGAAAGGGGCGGTTGTCGTCATGGACAATCTCAATGTTCATACTAATCAATTAGTGATAGAGGCGATTGAGTCGGTTGGCGCAAAGGTCTTGTTTTTGCCTACCTATTCTCCTGAGTTAAATCCTATTGAAATGCTTTGGTCGAAATTAAAGGCTTTTTTACGCAAACTTAAGCCTAGAACTAGAGCGGATTTAGATGTTGCTGTTTCTACTTTCATTGCTTCTCTTCAGCAGAAAGACCTTCTTGGCTATTTCCTTGAGACTGAAGCCCGTACCGTATTCATCTGAAAACTGCAATATATCCTAGAAGAGGCAAATCTTCATTTAGGTAAAGCATACTAACGTTCTTCCCGATCGCTTCATTTTGCTTGTATAGCAATGTAAGCTTTGCTTAGGACATAAAACCCAAAAGATGGCAGAGCTTCGCTCTGCCATCTTTTGGGTTTTGAATTGTCCTATCTATCTCTTACGTTGCTATATTCATAGAATTTCTCAG
>Ga0315907_10002004_pt1 | contig 26491 bp, 27 predicted proteins | sample LakEriMetagenome_3_FD_203525 | JGI IMG/M metagenome (GOLD analysis project Ga0315907, IMG submission 203525) | Freshwater fungal communities from buoy surface, Lake Erie, Ohio, United States - Buoy 12 MA123 | ecosystem: Environmental > Aquatic > Freshwater > Lake > Lake biofilm | place: USA...
GGTTCTTCCCAGGACAGGCGCCTGGTGGCCTCTGTGTTCATCAATCGTTTGCGTTTGGGCATGCTGCTTCAAACCGACCCCACGGTGATCTACGGACTGGGCCCGTCCTTCGACGGCAATCTGCGTAAACGTGATTTGCAGACCGACACGCCTTACAACACCTACACCCGTGGCGGTTTGCCGCCCACCCCGATTGCCATGCCGGGCAAGGCCTCGCTGTTGGCCGCCGTTCAACCCCAACCCAGCAAAGCGCTGTATTTCGTCGCCCGTGGCGACGGCACCAGCGAGTTCAGTGACAACTTGGCCGCGCATAATCGAGCGGTCAATAAATACCAACGTGGAAGGTGAGTTTTGACTGCTTCATTCATCACCTTTGAAGGCATAGACGGGGCGGGAAAATCCACGCACATTGAAGCGCTGCATCGGCGGCTTGAGTCCCAGGGCCGAACCGTTGTTTTGACACGAGAACCCGGTGGCACCGCACTTGCCGAACAGCTGCGCGCTTTGGTGCTCGCGCAACCCATGGATGACGTGACGGAGGCCTTGCTGATGTTTGCCGCCCGCCGTGACCATGTGGACAAAGTCATCAAACCGGCTTTGGCGCAAGGCCAAACGGTTTTATGCGACCGTTTTTCTGATGCGACCTTCGCCTACCAGGGCGGCGGGCGAGGTTTGGACTGGGCGCTTTTGCAGCAGCTTGAACAAATCGTCCACCCCGGGTTGCAACCCGATCTGACCTTGTGGTTTGAGTTACCCCCCGCCGTGGCCGCCCAGCGACGTGCAGCCGCGCGCTCGCCGGACCGCTTTGAACAACAGGACCTGGCCTTTTTTGACCGTGTGCACGCCGGCTATGCCCGTCGAGCTGCCGAATCATCCGAGCGCTTTTTGCGCATCGATGCCTCCAAATCTGTGAATGAAGTGTGGGCCTCGATCGCGTCAGCGCTGGAGAGCAGGGGATGGTGACACGGACCACATCAGCCCCCGCGGAAAAAGCCGAGAAGCGGCTGCCTCCATGGCTTCAAGACCCCCTGAGTCAGCTACTGCAATCTCGGCAAGGCCACGCGCTGCTCCTTCATGGCCCTGCGGGAGTGGGCCAGTTCGACCTGGCCATGGCCACAGCCCAAGCTTGGCTGTGCGAAAAAAATGGGTCAGCCCCCGACTCGACCCAGCCCGCCTGCGGCACGTGTGCGAGTTGCCATCTTTTTCAAGCCCATACACACCCTGATTTTTTGTTGTTGGTACCTGAAGCCATGAGGGAGCAGTTGGGCTGGGAGGCAGAGGAGGGCATCGGAGGGGCGGCCGACAAGTCCAGCGCCGCCAAACCCAGCAAGGACATCAAGGTAGATTCAGTCCGCCAGGCCGTCCTGTTTGCCCAAACAACCTCGGCCCGGGGACGTGCGAAGGTCCTTCTTGTTCATCCTGCAGAAAGAATGAACACGGTGGCCGCCAATGCCCTGCTGAAAACCTTGGAAGAACCGCCTGGTCAGGCGCGTTTTTTATTAAGCAGTGCGTCGCTCGATACGCTGCTGCCCACCATACGCAGCCGCTGCCAACTGCACCCCCTGCCGCTTCCGGATGTGGAGGTAGCCTGCTCGTGGCTGTCCGGCATGGGAGTGATCGCTCCCGAGGTGCTGTTGAGCGCCGCAGGTGGGCAACCCCAAGAGGCTCTGGTTTGGTTTGAGGAAGGCGTCACCTCCGAACATCTTCACGCGCTGCCCCAACAACTCATGCACGGCAAGGCTGGCGTGTTGTCAGATTGGCCGCTGCCGCGGGTGGTGGAAACCTTGCACAAGGTCTGTCACGACGCGATGCGCTTGGCACACGGAGCCCCCACGCGTTACTTTGTGAGGAACGCTTGGCCTGCGAAATTGGCGCTCGATAGGCTGGCGCTGTCCGCTTGGTCGCGTGACCTGCAATCGGCTGCGCGCCATGCCGAACACCCATGGAGTGCTCCGCTGGCATTGCAGGCACTGGTCTTGTCGGCCGCGGGGGCGTTGAGCGGCGGGAACTCCAATACAAACGTCCTGGGTTCAGATCGCTCAACAGCGACACCAACGGGCAGCCGCGCTATCGAACAAACGGGTGTGACGGGCATTCGTTAAACTGCGACCATGAGTGATGCTCTTTCGCGTGCCAATTTGTCTGCCATGACCACCACACCACCCACCAGTACACCCGCAGGGGCCAGGCCCAGCGTGATTCAACTGGTGTTTCGGGAAAAAGGCGCGCTTTACGCTGCTTACATCCCCGTGCTGACCGACGGTGGGCTTTTTGTCCCGACCACCCGGGAGTACAAACTGGGCGAAGACATCTATTTGTTGCTCTCGCTGCCAGATGATCCACAGCGATATCCGGTTGCGGGCAAAGTGGCCTGGATCACGCCTGCGAATGCATCGGGAGGCCGCACACAGGGTGTTGGCGTGCGTTTCCCCAATGACGAGAAAACCCGCGTGTTGAAACTGCGCATTGAGGAAATCTTGGGCACCGCTTTGTCATCCTCACGTCCGACCCAAACCCTCTGATCCCCTTCTTTGTGGGCCATGCCATGTTTGTGGATTCCCACTGCCATCTGAACTTTCCCGAACTGCGAACGAACTTGGCAGAAGTTCGTGCTGCTATGGTGCAGGCCCAGGTGGAAAGAGCACTTTGCATTTGCACCACCTTGGAAGAGTTTGACCAAGTCCACAGCTTGGCCACGACCTACGATAACTTTTGGGCCAGTGCGGGCGTCCATCCGGACAACGACGCTGTGCAAGAACCGACGTTGCGGGATTTGTTGGACCTTTCCGAGTTACCGCGTGTGGTGGCCATTGGCGAGACCGGCCTGGACTACTACCGTCTCAACGGTCGATCGATTGACGACATGGCTTGGCAACGCGAGCGCTTCCGGGTGCACATTGAGGCCAGCCGGCAAACAGGCCTGCCGCTGGTGATTCACACGCGCAGCGCTTCGCAGGACACGCTGGACATCCTCAAGGAAGAGGGCGCTCAAAATGGCGTGTTTCACTGCTTCACTGAAACCCAGGAAGTCGCACGGGCCGCACTGGACATGGGATTTTTCATTTCGTTCTCCGGCATCGTGACCTTCAAAAGCGCGCGTGACCTGCAAGAGGTGGCCCGTTTTGTGCCGATGGACCGCTGTTTGATTGAAACCGACAGCCCTTATTTGGCGCCTCATCCTTTCCGAGGCAAGACCAACACCCCCGCATGGGTCCCCTATGTGGCACAGCAATTGGCCCAGCTGAAGGGATGCTCGGTGCAAGACATTGCCGAAGCCACCAGCGCGAATTTCGACCGGCTTTTCCCCAAAGTGCTCACTTGAAAGCTGACAAATGAAACTCAACCAAAGCTTTAAGAAGATATTCCATCTATTTGTTTTATTTGGATATTCACTTGCTTTTGCAGGGTCTTATGAAGACTTTTTCTTGGCAGTGGGGCGCAACGACCCGGCGTCGGTCACGCGTTTGTTGGAACGCGGTTTTGATCCCAATACCCGTGATCCTCAGGGGCGTCCCGCCCTGTTTGTTGCGCTTCAAAAAGAGTCCTTGGATGCAGCCCAAGCTTTGTTTCGGCATCCCAACTTGGACATCAACGCATTGAACAACAACGACGAATCTGCGTTGATGATGGCCGCGTTAAAAGGACACATTCTTTGGTGCAAACAGTTGTTGGACCGCGGAGCAGCAGTCAACAAATCGGGCTGGACACCTCTGCATTACGCGGCCTCAGGCGGCGATCCTCAGGTGATTGCCTTTTTGTTAGACAAGGGTGCAGCCATCGACGCGACATCTCCAAACGGTTCCACCGCGGTCATGATGGCTGCGCTTTACGGATCAGAAACCAGTGTGAGTTTGCTGTTGGCACGAGGAGCCGACATCAAGCGCAAAAACGACCTCGGGCTTACCGCAAGTGATTTCGCAGCCCGCGGGGGACGCGACAAATTGGCCGCCCAACTCAAATCCGCGGCAGGAAGTTGAATTCGCGCTTGGGGTGGCCGGTCTGACTCTGGGGCTTTTGGATGCCAGGGAATGTGGTTTTGTCAGGTTTCTTCTGACGCTGTGTATGTCTTGGAGCTGACTCGTCAACTTTCGCCATCGGCGTATCGTTTCCCCATACACCAACCCCTCTGTGGAGACGAGTCATGCACAAGTCCGAAGTCAGCGCCAATCCTTTCGCCCTGATGATGAACCCAGAGGCGGTCGTTGCTGCCATGAACCGCTCAGAGCGGTTGCGCCGATTGACTTGCCACGTTTGTCGGCCCCTTGACAAGCCCACACCTTTGAAACCGCTTCCGGGAACCAGCGCAGCGCTGGACGCTCGCCTGGACGCCGACGACCCCATCCAGGACGACTCTGCCGGTCACCACTGAACCGAGCACACCCTACAAAACCGCCTTGTTGAACAGTAGCGTCAGACGAGTTTCTGACTTCTGACTTGTACGGGTTTTCTTGGAGCAATCTCCAATCTGATTCCGCATTCGGCCGGCCCAACCAGCTGCGCGCTTGATACGCTACGATGTATATTATGTAAACTTACAGAACGACTCACTCTTTCCTTGTCGCTCCATGTCCGCTGGTGCGCTGGACGCAGTTCCGCTTCATGTCTAGCCGTGATGGCCCGGCATAATCCCGGCCATGCCGGAAAAACCCAACTCTCCCAACACGTTACACGTTTACCAACGAGAAGTCTCACAAACAGAGCGCAGTTCATTGTCTGTTCTTGCCGGAATGATCCAACCGGGCTCATCGGTGCTGGATTTGGGACTGGGCTCGGGTGCCCTGGGTAAACACCTGAGTGCGCTCGGCTGGCCTGCGCCTGACGGCCTGACATACAACCCTGAGGAAGCGCAAATTGCACGCCCTTTTTACGGGCGCGTTGAAGTCGCCGATTTAGAAGATGCAGATTTGCCCACTCTCTTCAAAGGTCAGCGTTACAACTACATCATTTGTGCCGATGTCCTTGAGCACCTTCGGAATCCGCGCCAAGTTTTGGACGCCTGTCGGCAACTGCTGGCGAAGGACGGGCGTTTACTGATCTCAGTGCCCAACGTCGCCTACGTAGGCCTCTTAGGCGAATTGATGTGTGGGGAATTTGAGTACAGAACCGAAGGGTTACTGGACAACACCCATCTGCGCTTTTTCACCCGGCGTTCTTTGCTGCGTTTCTTAAAAGACGCAGGTTGGCAGGCCCTCGCCCTGGAAACGGTGGAGCGAGACTTGCCGGACTCTGAGTTCAAAGCGGACTTTGTTCGGCTGCCTCCGTCCGTGTCGCGCCACTTGCTTACGTTGCCGGATGCGTTGACCTACCAGTTCATTGTTTCTGCCGCGCTCTCGGACGAAAGCCACGTTCCTCTGCCGCGACAAAGCTTGGATCACGACGACGGCACGGTGCAAGCAGCGACTTTCTCCGTACAGCTTTATTTGGGTTCGCCTGAAGGCTACTCCGAGGACAGAAAGCTCACGGGTCGAGGCCAGATGGGCGAAGAACATCAACGCTTGTCATTTGTGCTTCCGGACGATGGACAACCCATCACGTCATTGCGCTTGGACCCAGCGGACAGACCAGGTTTTTTACGCTGGCATCGACTTGCATTGCATTCCAGCGATGGCCATTTGCATTGGCAATGGACAGCCGATGGTGATGGCGTAGAAGCACTTTTGAATTGCCCGTCCAACGATCTCGTGATGCGCCCCCCTTGGACCGTGGCACACGGAGTCACTTCTTTGTTACTGGGCAGCGACCCTTTTATTGAACTCCCACTCCAATCCGTGCTGGAGGGATTGGGACGTTCCGCTTCAGGCTGTGTACTGGAAGTGGAACTGGGGTGGCCCATGTCAGCGGACTACCTCTCATTGATGACGGTCGTCAAGCCATTACAGCAACGAGGTGAGCAGCTGGAGCGGGAATTAAAGCGATCCAATGAGGAAGCACGGTCAACGATACAGGCGCTCATTCACAAAACCAATGACGACGCCAATTTGCAGCGCGATCTGCAAGCCAGTGTGGAAGCGCTCAAAGAAAGCGCCGCCGCCAAGGAAAGACAGTATGCACAACAGAGTGAGTCGGACGCCAAGCGCCACGAAGAAGAAATCGCAGCTCATGCACGGCGCTACGCTGAGGTGCTGTCCAAGACCAACATGATGGAACTTGAACAGGCAAGGCTTCAACAGGAATTCGATGCGCTGGCGGCACACTTAAGGTGGCTGGAAAACTCAACGGTGTTCCGCGTCACACGACCACTTGTTCACGCCAAGATGTGGATGGATGGTTTGCTTGGACGAACACCCCCAGCACCCAAAGAGGAAGTCCACTCACACGCAGCACCTCTGCTGAGTGCAACCCCGCATGGTGAACCACGGCTGGTGGATGTGATCGTTCCGGTCTACCGAGGTTTACAGGACACACAGCGCTGTGTCATGTCCGTGTTGGCAAGCGATGTTGGCGTGCCATTTCGTTTGGTGATCATCAACGATGCCAGTCCGGAAGTGGAAGTCACTGACTGGTTGCGTCAGATCCAGGCAAGCCATCCGGCCACCATCGAGCTATTGGAAAACCCCGACAACCTTGGGTTTGTCGGTACCGTCAACCGTGGCATGGCTCTGCATCCGGACCGTGATGTGTTGCTGCTGAACAGTGATACTGAGGTCGCCAATGACTGGTTGGACCGTTTACAGCGTGCTGCATACAGCGACGCGAGAGTGGCCAGCGTGACGCCGTTTTCTAACAACGCCACGATATGCAGCTACCCAGCGTTTTGCAAGGACAACGAACTGCCTGCAGGTTTGGACACGAAGGCGCTCGACCAACATTTTGCAAAGGCCAATCCGGGCCAAGTCGTGGATGTACCCACGGGCGTTGGATTTTGCATGTACATCAGGCGCGATGCCCTGGACGCGGTGGGTCTGTTTGATACCGAAAACTTCGGTAAAGGTTATGGCGAAGAAAACGACTTTTGTTGCCGTGCTTTCGATGCCGGCTGGCGAAATTTGCACGCCCTGGATACCTTCGTCCGCCATGCCGGCGGCGTGAGTTTTGGTGCGTCCAAGAGCCAAAGGGAGTTGGCCGCCATGGAAACACTGAGGCGATTGCACCCAAGCTATGAACCGCGGGTGCACGCCTTTGTAGCTCAGGATCCAGCCAGACTGGCACGCATCAAAGCGGATTTGATGCGTCTGCGCGATTCGGGCCTGCCTGTTGTTCTGGCGGTCCTTCACGACCGAGCCGGTGGAACCCGCCGCCATCCTGGTGAGTTGGCGGCGCATCTGAGTACCCAGGCCGCTTTCTTGCTGCTGGCCCCTTTACCGGGGGAACGGGTTGGTCTTCGGCTGCTGGATGCGCCGGAGGAGCACGCATTGGTGTTCCGCTTGCCAGAGCAACTGCCCTCGCTGCTGTTTGCGCTTCGCGCTTTGGGCGTGGCGCACATTCACTACCACCACCTCATCGGGCACCAGCCTGCTGTACTGGACCTTCCGGCGCAACTCGGCTTGGCCTACGACTTCACTGCCCATGATTTTTACAGCTACTGTCCCCAAATTTCCCTGACGGACCACAAGAACCGTTATTGCGGCGAAGAGGGTTTAGACCAATGTAGGACCTGTCTCAAACGGTCGCCGGCGCCTGATGGTGTCGACATTGAATCCTGGCGCAACAAGTACGGCCACTTTCTGCGAGGTGCTCGCCACGTTCTGGCGCCCAGCCGTGACGCCGCGCGTCGTATTCATCTGTTTGTCCCACAAGCAGACGTCCGAATAGCTCCACACACCGACCTCCCCGATCTGAAGGCGCTGCCATCGCCCCAACCTCTCCCGCTGGCGAAAGACGCAGCAATGAAGGTGGCCGTGATCGGCGCGCTCAGTCCCATCAAAGGCGCTGACCTGTTGGAGGCTGCCGCCCTTCAAGCCAGCCGAAACAACGCGCCTGTGGAATTCCATTTGATCGGCTATGCCTACCGCCACCTGAGCACGCAGCCGCGAGCAAAACTCACCGTCCACGGCCAATACGAAGAAGCCGATTTGCCCGCCCTGCTGTCCTGGCTCAAACCCGATCTGGTTTGGTTCCCCGCGTTGTGGCCCGAAACCTACAGCTACACCTTAAGTGCCTGCTTGCAGGCTGGCTTACCTGTGGTGGCACCCAACCTTGGAGCATTCCACGAACGGCTACAAGGTCGTGCCTGGAGTTGGTTACAGCCCTGGGATGCCACGGCAGAAGAATTCCTGGCGTTTTTCAATCAGATCAGAGAACAGAATTTTGTCGTCGGCCAAAAACCTGCCTTGGCGCTGCCGATTGCCATTTCGGCGGTGGACGAAAAAATTCGGCTCTGGGACTACCGCCATGATTACATGCGCGGAATTGCACCCTTGGTTGGCACAGGCGATTTGAGCGACGAATTTCTCCAAGCCCAGCAGTCGACAGGAGATCCGGGCCTTGCGGGTGCGGTGCAAGGGGTCAAACGCTGGTTGCTGCCGGCAATCGGACGTTTACGTTCCTCTCGCTGGCTCGGCCCTGTTGCCCGTGCCATTCCTCTGCGCTGGCAAACAAGACTGAAGTCTTGGCTGCGCAGATGAATCAACTCTCAAGCGGGTGCGATCTATCGCCAGCAGCAAGACCGGGCAAGCACCCTGCTCCTACAATGGAGCCATGCTGATTTCTCCCATTCCTGAACTGGTGACAGAGCTGGCCGCCGGTCGCATGGTGATCCTCGTCGATGAAGAAGACCGCGAAAACGAGGGCGACCTCGTGATCGCAGCAGAACATGCGACGCCCGAAGCCATCAATTTCATGGCCCGTTATGGTCGCGGACTGATTTGCCTGACCCTCACCCGAGAACGCTGTGAGCGCCTTCAACTTCCACCCATGGCAAGCCGCAACGGCACCAAACATGGCACGGCCTTTACGGTTTCTATTGAAGCGGCAACTGGCGTGACAACTGGAATTTCTGCAGCCGACCGCGCTCGCACCGTTCAGGCTGCTGTAGCCCGAAATGCCAAAGCGAGTGATCTCGTTCAACCCGGGCATATCTTTCCTTTGCAGGCGCAGGACGGAGGCGTCCTGATGCGGGCCGGGCATACCGAAGCGGGCTGTGACCTGGCAGCCATGGCGGGTTTGGTTCCAGCTGCCGTGATCTGCGAGATCATGAAAGACGACGGAACCATGGCCCGTTTGCCTGATTTGCAAGTTTTTGCCAAAGAGCATGGGCTCAAGATTGGCACCATCGCGGACCTGATTGGTTACCGCAGTCGCAATGAAAGCCTCATCAACCGCATCGGCCAGAGAACCATACAAACTGCGCAAGGGCCCTTTGACAGCAGCTTGTTCAGAGACCGCGCAGGGGGCGTTCATCTGGCATTGACCGTCGGCCATTGGGCCAAGGACGACGAAGTGTTGGTTCGGGTCCATGAGCCGCTGTCCGTCATGGATCTGCTGGATCTGGGCCCTTGCGGCCACTCTTGGCCCTTGCCTAACGCCCTATCGGAGCTGCAGCGGCACGGCAAAGGCGTTGCCGTTTTACTCAACGCAGGCGAAGACGCTGCCGCGCTGACCTCTCAATTTGACCGAACAACAGCCGGAATGGGCAGTTCGCGTGGCCAAATGGACCTGCGCACCTACGGTATCGGCGCACAAATACTTCGCGAGTTGGGTGTGGCCCGCATGAAACTGCTGGGCAGTCCAAGGCGCATGCCCAGCATGACCGGTTATGGCCTTGAGGTCACCGGTTTCATGGTGGCCAATTAAATACTCACAGGAATTTTCAGTGCAAGAAGCAGAACGTGGCGTCACGCCAGAACTTAACGGCCGAGACTTGCGAATAGGCATTGTGCAAGCCCGTTTCAACCTGGCCGTGACTGAGGCGATGGGTCAAGCGTGCATCGAAGAGTTACTGCGTTGTGGTGTGCTGCCCAAGCACATCAAACACGTGAAGGTCCCCGGTGCATTGGAGATCCCTGTGGTCTTGATGGGCATGGCTGACAGCGATGACTTCGACGCCTTGATTGCCCTGGGCTGCATCATCCGGGGAGAGACTTACCACTTTGAACTCGTGGCCAATGAAAGCGGCGCAGGGGTGACGCGTGTGGCACTCGACCACGTGCTGCCCGTGGCCAACGCCATTCTCACCGTTGAGAACATCGACCAGGCGTGGGCACGGGCATCCGAAAAAGGCCAGGACGCTGCGCGCGTGGCCGTTGAAATGGCAAATTTGATGGAAGACCTGTCGTGAGCTCATCTGAATCCATCACTCCTAAAGCCACTTTGTCGGCTAGAACACCTGGCTCCCGCCGCAGCCGTGGCAACGGCACACGCAGATCTCGCGGTACGGATGACCGGCCAGCCACCCGATCAGCGCGCCGCCGCTCGCGAGAGTTGGCCTTGCAGGGCCTTTATCAATGGTTTCTATCAGGCAGCGACTTCAACGCTGTCGCAACGCATATCCGTGGACTCGACGAATTTGACCGGTGTGACGCTGCGCATTTTGATGCACTGTTGCGCGGCTGCATGGACCACGCGGTTCAGTTGGATGAGGTCCTGGTTAAACACCTTGACCGCCCAATTGAAGAACTGTCCCCCATTGAACACGGCATTTTGTTGATTGCTGGCTTCGAGCTGCAGCAGTGCTTGGACATCCCGTACAAAGTGGTCATCAACGAAGCCGTTGAGTTAGCGAAAAGTTTTGGTGGTACCGACGGCCACAAGTACGTCAACGGCGTTTTGGATAAGGCTGCCATTGATTGGCGGGCAGTAGAAGTTCAGTCACGATGAAGCTTGCGCAGCGGCTCCACCACATTGAGCCCTTTTATGTGATGGAATGCGCCAAGGCTGCGCAGACCATGGCAAGCGGACCGCTGTGCGACCCGCAACAAGGTGGGCGACCGATGATCTTCCTCAACATCGGAGAGCCGGACTTCACCGCTCCTCCTTTGGTTTTGGATGCTGCCCACCGGGCGCTTCGCGGTGGTCTTACCCAATACACCCCAGCCACTGGCTTGCCAGCGCTGCGGGAGCGTATCTCCGCGTGGTATCAAACTCAGTTTTCCATCGCAGTGGATCCTGAATGCATCGTCATCACGGCGGGCGCCTCGGCAGCACTGCAGTTGGCATGTTTGACGTTGATCAATCCGGGCGATGAAGTGTTGTTGCCTGACCCCAGCTACCCCTGCAACCGCCATTTCGTTGCTGCCGCAGGCGGTGTGCCCATGCTTTTGCCCACTCAGGCAGCCAATCGATACCAACCTACCGAAAAGGCGGTATTGCAGGCTTGGACACCGCGGACGCGTGGCGTGCTGCTGGCTTCTCCGTCCAACCCAACAGGTACGTCGATTGCACCCGAAGAGTTGAGCGGGGTTTTGGCATGCGTGAGCCAGCGCGGCGGCTTCAACATGGTCGACGAGATCTACCTGGGTTTGAGCTTCGATTCCAACTTCGGCCAAAGCGCATTGGCCTTGGCTCAAAACCGAGACTCTTTGTTTTCGATCAACAGTTTTTCCAAATACTTCAGCATGACAGGCTGGCGCTTGGGCTGGTTGGTGGTGCCCAAACAAAGCGTTGCAGCGGTCGAAAAGCTGGCGCAGAACCTCTACATCTGCCCGTCCGCAGTGGCTCAGCATGCAGCGCTCGCCTGTTTTGAGCCCGAGTCCTTGTCGGAATATGAACGTCGCAAACTGGAGTTCAAAAAACGCAGAGACTATCTGGTGCCCGCTTTGAACGAACTGGGGCTGACCGTCCCCGTGTTGCCAGACGGTGCGTTTTACGCTTGGGCGGACTGCTCCACATTCAGTCCTCGTTTTGGCAACAGCAGCTGGGAGTTTGTTTTTGAGGTGATGCGGCAAACACAAGTCGCCATCACGCCAGGCCGGGACTTTGGACCGCAGCTGGCCGAACAATTTGTCCGTTTGTCTTTTGCCAGCAGCATGGTGCAGTTGGAAGAGGCGGTTGGTCGCCTGACGCAGATGTTGTCGCGATCACGCTGAAATCCCCACCCTTGTTCAAGTGGCAATGGTGTCCGCTTGTTACAAAAGCGGGGAAAATCACGCATATTTGCAGCACGATTTCTCGGCAGTCGTCTAAGCTTCGCAGTAACCATGTCATCAGAGCGCCATTTATTCAGTTCGTCAGCCGATTCCCGGCCCAGCGGACTGCAGAGCCTGCCACCCAGCGAACGTTGGGAAGGCTCGAACACGGGTTTTGAATCGACCCAACAAATGGATCCCGAAACCATGCTGGGCCAGTCGTCTGCGGCCGCCCCTTTGGACGAAGCGCCTGCAGAACCTCTGAACACCATAGGACACATCGGCCGATATGCCCTGAAGTACCAGATAGGCGAAGGCGGACTCGGTACCGTTTATGCGGCCCACGACCCGCTGCTGTCCCGATTGATTGCCATCAAGACGCTGAACGTCGAGGTGTCTGAGGAACAACGTGCCGACTTCAATGCCTTGTTCTTGAACGAAGCTCGAGCGGCTGCTGGTTTGTCTCATCCGCACATCGTGACTGTGTTCGATGCCGGCGTGAGTGACAACAAAGCCTACATCGCGATGGAATTGCTCAAGGGCAAGGATTTGCGCGAGCTGCTCAAAGAAGGCTGGCGGGCCACATCGGTGCAGGCCACTCAAATTGTCCGTCGGGTGGCCGATGCGCTCGGTTATGCCCACAGCAAAGGCGTGGTACACCGAGACATCAAACCTGCCAATATTTTCATGGTGGGGCGCACCCAGCCTAAGGTGCTGGATTTCGGCATTGCTCGGGTCACGCACAAACACGACGCGCAGGTGTCCGACGAAATCACCGGGGGGTCACCCTACTACATGGCCCCGGAGCAAATACGCCAGTTACCGTCAGACCAACGCGCGGACGTTTTTTCACTCGGCGTAGTTTTGTATGAATTATTGACCGATGTAAAACCGTTCGTTGGCACCACCCTCGAAGAGATTTCTCAAGCGGTTTTGAACCACACACCGACAGCGCCTCATGTGCTCAAACCCGATTTGCCTGAAGGTTTGTCCGACATCGTCATGCGTGCGATGGAAAAAGAGCCCGAGAAGCGCTTCAGTTCGGCCAGGTCCATGTCAAGGTCTTTGCGGCAGTGGGCCGAAGAGACTGACGGCACCGGAGCCGAAACATCGCCCTTTGGTCGCAGTGGCGCCGGCTCAACGGTGCGGTGGGCCTGGGTGGCTGCGACGTCGACGGCCACGGGTGTTGCCTTGGCCCTGGGTGCATGGATATGGCTAGGCCAACCCCGATCTGAGCAAACACAAGGCTTGGCACCACCTGCGGCGGTGGCCCCACCAACGGCGGCCGCGCCCTCCTCCATCCCGGAGATAGCATCGTCGGCTTTGCTTGCGGATGCGGCTTCTGCCGCGCTACCGGGCACGGTCAACAGCCTGGCGACTGACACCACGAACGCTACACAGGCCCCGGCTGCGCCCGCCGCCACGACAGCTCCCGGTGCAGCAGCGCCGGGTGGCACGGACCGAGTAGGAGGTCCGCCCGACGGAAAGACCCCTCCTGCGGCAACAGCAACACAGCCCAAAGCGGCTGGAGCAAAAGACACACCGCCCAAAGAAACGCCCCGTGAGCGACGAGCCCGTGAAGCGCGGGAGCGAGAGCTGGCGGCACGTGAAGCGGCGGCGGTGCCTGTGGCCAAAGGGATTGTGCGCATTGCGGTCAGCCCGTGGGGCCAGGTTGAGGTCGATGGTGTCGCTGTTGGCACCACCCCTCCTCTGACTGAGATCACGCTGACCGAAGGCAAACACCAAATTACCATCCGCAATGGCGATTTTCCGCCTTACAGTGCGACTGTGAATGTCACCGCGGGCCAGCCCGTGACCGTCAAAACAAAATTTGGATCATGACCATGTTGTCACGCTTGCAGGTGAGTTCTTTGATGTTTTGCATGTCCTTGACCGCCTGCGTCCAACCGCCCCCTGCACCACCCGCACCAGGACTCTTGGATGTAGCTGAACGACCGGCTGAAAAGGCCCTGCTCGCAGGGATCCGTGCCTATGACGATGCTCAATACCCTGTGGCTGAAACCCAGTTGAGTAACGCCATCAACGCAGGTCTTACCTCTCCCAAAGACAAAGCCGCAGCCCACAAGCACTTGGCATTTATTTATTGCACCAGCAACCGGATGCGCGAATGCGAGTCCGCATTTCGCAGCGCACTGCAGGCCGATCCGGCTTTCACGCTGAACAAATCCGAGCAAGGACACCCTCTCTGGGGTCCCGTGTTCCAACGGGTCATCAACCCCTGAACCTGCTTGGCCGACCCCGTTCTTGAGGCGCCAGGCGGCGCGCTGTGAATTTGAAACCCATGAGCCGCCCAGAACACCACTTTGACCTGCGCATTTATTGGGAAGACACTGACGCCGGTGGCGTGGTCTTCTTCGTGAACTACCTGAAGTTCTTCGAGCGGGCCCGCACAGAGTGGCTGCGAGAATTGGGATTTTCCCAAGAGCACTGGCGGGCAATGGGTACTGCGTTTGTGGTGAGTAACGTCCAGATTCGCTACCTTCAACCGGCCAAGCTAGACGACCGCCTTCACATCACCACACGTGTCAAGCACTCAGGAAACGCTTCTCTGACATTGAACCAACTGGCGACGCGCGACTCTGTGGTGGTGTGTGAGAGCGAAGTGCGACTTGGATTTGTCGATACCCAAAACCTGCGCCCCTGTCGTTTGCCTGCCGATTTTTTATCCCAAATTGCATGAACCAAGACCTTTCCATCATCTCCCTCGTACTACAAGCCACCTTGGTGGTCAAACTGGTCATGGCCGGTTTGTTATTGACCTCCTTGGCCAGTTGGGCGGTTATTTTTGGCAAGCTCGTAGGACTGTCAAAAATCAAGTCAGGCAACGATGCCTTTGAACGCGAGTTCTGGGCAGGTAAAAACCTCAATGACCTTTACGCCGACGCTCAGAGGAGCAACAAAAATTCGCCCATGGAAAGAATTTTTGCCTCCGGCATGCGCGAGTTTTTGAAACTGCGCGAACGTCGCGTCACCGACCCCGGAAGTTTGCTTGATGGTGCGAGGCGAGCGATGCGCGCCAGCCAACAGCGTGAACTTGACACCATCGAGGCCAATCTTTCTTTCCTGGCCTCCGTGGGCTCGGTCAGTCCCTATGTCGGCCTGTTCGGAACGGTGTGGGGCATCATGCATGCCTTCGTAGGATTGTCCAATTTGCAGCAGGTCACCCTGGCCACGGTTGCGCCAGGTATCGCCGAGGCACTGGTCGCGACGGCCATTGGGCTCTTTGCTGCCATTCCCGCCGTGATTGCTTACAACCGCTTTGCGAGAGACATCGACCGCATCGCAATGAAATTTGACAGCTTCATGGAGGAGTTTTCGAACATTCTTCAGCGCAACGTCGGGCAAACCCCAGGCAACACGGGAGCCTACTGACAATGCCTGCAGTCTCGAGCCGGGGCGGACGCCGCCGCACCATCAGCGAGATCAACATGGTGCCCTTCATTGACGTGATGTTGGTGCTGCTGATCATCTTCATGGTCAGCGCCCCACTGATCACCACGGGTCTGGTGGATTTACCCAGCGTCGGAGCCAGCAAACAGCGGCCTGACAAGGTGGTGGAAATCGTTGTAGCCAGCGACGAAACCCTGCGATTGCGTCTGGATGGCAAAGATCAAGCCACTTTTCCACTGCGCGCTTTGGTGGCGCGCGTGAGGGAGGCTCAGGCTGGCGTGCCATCAACGCCGGTTGTGATCTCTGCCGACAAAACCGTCAAGTACGAAGCCGTGGTGAAAGTGATGGACGCCTTGCAACGTGCTGGCGTGCAGCGCGTGGGTTTGTCCGTCAAGTCGGGCAGTTGACGCAGCACCTGGAAATGCAAACACACCCATGAACAACCCGGCGCTGTCCCGCGACCCTTTCATGCCCCAGCCATTGGCAGGACGGGGAGTGGGCCTGGTGCTGACCGTGTTGGCCCATGGGCTGTTGCTGTTGGCTTTGACATTGGCGGTCAACTGGCGAGCCAGTACACCGTCGCCCGTGGAGGCCGAGTTATGGGCTGCGGTTCCTCGTGCGGCACCGCCTGTGGCGGTGGAACCGCCCCCCCCGCCTGTGGAACCCGAAAAACCTGCGGTCAAACCAGAACCCCGTCCTGAGCCCAAGCCCTCCCGCGCCGAACAAGACGCGCAAATCGCCACCGAAAAAGCCAAACGCGAAAAAGAGCGCGAAGAGATCGAAAAAAAACGCAAAGAAGAAGAAAAAAAACTGGCTGAGAAAAAAGCTGAACAAGAACGCCGCGACAAAGCAGAAAAAGAGGCAAAACAGAAAGAGAAAGAGGCGCAGCTGGCCCGGGAAGAGGCACAGCGCAAGCAAAATCTCGACCGGATGTTGAGGGATGCCAGCAAACAGTCTCCTGGACCCACCTCGTCCAACTTCGGCGCGGACTATGCAGGTCAGATACAAAAGAGAATCCGCGACAACACGGATTTTCCTGCGAATGTCGATGGGAACCGAGCCGCGGAAGTGGAGATTCGTGTGACGCCAGACGGGCGAATTCTGGGCCAGCGAATTCTCAAGTCCAGCGGAAACATTGCATTTGACGAAGCGATCCTGCGCGGCATCGAGCGAGCTGAAAACATGCCCCGCAATCGCGATGGCGTGGCACCCTCGCCCATCATTGCCACGATCAGAGCGCGCGAGTAAGCCCCGCGTGCATTAGCTCACTTAAGCCGCGCTAAGTGGCGGGTCGGAACTGGCGCACAAACCGGCGGTCTATCCAGTCTTTCCAGTGCCAGACCCAAGCACCTTGGGTTGACCAGTTGCCCCACGAGGCGAGTGCGTAACGATCGCCACATGCCAGCAGGTTCAAGCTCTTCGTCTGGGGTTGGTGAGGCAAAAGCGGCTGCCCCTGTGCCGAGCGCTGCAGGTTCTTGAAAAGTGGTGGTCCGCTGCGAACGGCATAAACACCGCTTTTGGGGTGCTGCGCATCGACGCGGCTGGCCACATCACCCACAGCGAAAACGTCGGGGTGAGAAATGCTCTGCAGCGTGGACTGGGTTTGGATGAATCCCGCCTCGTCCAGTGCCAAACCCGAATCGGACAGCCAAGGCGGCGCGCTGCTGCCCCACGCGGCCAAAGGCGCATCACAGGCCAGTCTGGCGCCGTTGGCCAGCACCACCTGGTTGGATGCAATCTCCACGCAACGTTCTTGAAGCACCGTGATGCGTGCAGCGCGCAGCACCGCCATCGCACGGGTTTGTACGCTCGGCGGGTGGCTGGGTAATGGGGGAGTACCCCCGGTGACCAAACTCACCCTTACCTGGTCCTGCAGTCGGTGCTGCAAGGCCAAGGCCAACTCCACACCAGCAGCGCCGCCACCAATCACGACCACCGCCAATATCCTGGACTCGGCCAAACCTACCAAGCTGTCGGACAAGCGCACAAAATGCTCCATGGGCCGGACAAAGAGGGCATGCTCCCGAGCGCCAGGAATGGCGTCTCGGTTCATCACCGATCCGGTGTCCACACTCAACCAGTCGTAGTGCAAAGTCTCCCCACCGGCCGTTCGAACCTCTTTGGCGGCGACATCAATGGCGGTGGCTGAAGTCACCAAAAAGCGCATATTGGCTCGGCTTGCAAGGGGCGATAGGGCAATGCTGCAGTCATCCAGCTGGTAGTGACCCGCCAGCCAACCCGGCACCATGCCCGAATAAATTTGACGTTCAAAGGGGGACACCAGCGTCACGTTCAAGCCTGCAATCGGCGTACGTGCCCATTGATGCAGTACATGCAAGTGCGCATGGCCGCCGCCCAACAAAACCAGGTTTTTCATGCCGTTCAAAAGAGATCTGGAGGCTGGCCTGTCTGGCCAACCAGCCTTGTTAAACGGCTATTGTCTTACCCTGGCGGCTCACCCCCGTTTCCACGCGTGGAAACGGGCGACCCACTCCAGCAATTTTTGGGGCTGATGGGCCCGCTTCCATTCACCCGCCACGTATTTGTTGGCCTCGGCCCAGGTGGGGTAGGTGTGGATGGTGCCCAAGATCTTGTTCAGACCCAAGCCGTGTTTCATGGCGAGAACAAACTCGGCCAGCAAATCACCGGCGTGTTCGCCGACGATCGTGACGCCCAGGATTTTGTCTTTGCCTGGCACGGTCAGGACCTTGACGAAACCGTGGGCGGCGCTGTCGGCAATGGCGCGGTCCAGGTCGTCCAGGCCATAACGCGTGACTTCATAGGCCACGCCTTGCGCTTTGGCGTCTTGTTCATTCAAACCGACGCGTGCCACTTCGGGTGCGATGAAGGTGGCCCATGGGATGACCGAATAGTCCGCCTTGAATTTTTTCAGGCTTCCAAACAGGGCATTGACGCTGGCATACCAGGCTTGATGGGCCGCCGTGTGGGTGAACTGGAAAGGGCCCGCGACATCCCCTGCCGCATAAATGTTGGGGAAGTTGGTTTGCAGGTAGTCGTTGACCTGCACGGTACGGCCCACCGGTATGCCGAGTTTTTCAAGCCCAAATCCTTGCAGCCGTGCGCTGCGACCCACGGCACACAACAGCTGGTCGAACTCAATCCGTTTTTCGACGCCACCTGCTTCAACGACGATGAATTTGCGCTGCATGGCGCCCTCGCCTTCTCGCTCGCAGCGCAGCGCTTTATGTTCTGTCAGCAACTGCACCCCATCGGCTCTGAGCGCGGCTTGGGCGAGTGCTGAAACTTCCTCGTCTTCTCGCACCATGATGCGTGGGGCCATCTCAATTTGCGTGACAGCTGCACCAAGCCTCGCAAAACACTGGGCCAATTCACACCCGATGGGCCCACCACCGAGTACCACAAGCCGTTTTGGCAATTCACGCAAACCCCACAAGGTGTCGCTGGTCAAGTAACCCACATCCTTCAGGCCCGGCAAGGGCGGCACTAGGGGTGACGCGCCCGTCGCGATGATGATGTTTTGCGTGCTGAGTGACTGCACCCGGCCATCGGGCATGGTGATGTCCACACGCCAGGGATTGACGATCATCGCCTGGCCTTGCACCACGTCCACGCCCAGCTTGGTGTACCGCTCCACCGAGTCATGCGGTTCCACCTCACGCACCACCCGTGCCACACGTTCCATCACATCGGCGAAGTTCACTGTGGCTTTGGCCTGCTCGATGCCGTACTTTTTCGAGTGCTGCATGTGGTGAAGCAGGCTGGCGGTTTTGATCAACGCTTTGCTAGGCACACAGCCATAGTTCAGGCAATCACCGCCCATCTTGTGGCCTTCAACCAAGGTCACCTTGGCTTTGACAGCCGCGGCGATGTAGGAACTCACGAGGCCAGCAGCCCCCGCGCCAATCACCACCAGATTACGGTCAAATTGGGCCGGCTTTTGGTCGGCCCAGGGTGCATACACCTTGCGTTTTTGGAGGGCCTCGATGATCTTCTTGGCGATTAACGGAAACACACCAAGCAAAACGAAGGATCCCAGCAGAGCCGGGGACAAAATGCCCTTTAACGAGTCGATGCGTGCAAGTTGGGTGCCGGCATTCACATATACCACCGTACCTGCCAGCATGCCCAATTGGCTAACAAGATAAAAAACACCGACCTTCATGCGTGTCAGGCCCATGAGCAGGTTGATCACGAAGAAAGGCACCAGCGGCACCAGCCGCAAGGTGAACAGGTAGAAGGCACCCTCTTTCTCCACACCCTTGTTGATGTCGGTCAGGCGCGCGCCGAAGCGAGCTTGCACGCTGTCTCGCAAAAGATACCGGGAGGCCAAAAATGCGAGTGTGGCACCCACACTCGACGCGAACGACACCAGCACAGTCCCCATGGTCAGTCCAAAGACCGCGCCAGCGGCCAGCGTCATGATGACGGCGCCAGGCAGCGACAGGGCAGTCACGAGCACGTAGACACCCAAAAAGAGCCCCGCCACCTTCCACGGATGCAACCCGTACAACCCTGCAAGATCCGCCTGGCGCGACTTCAAATAGGCCAGACTGAGGTACTGCCCGCCGTCGAAAGCGAAAAATGCTGCGACAAAGGCGAGCACCGCAAAAATCAAGGTGAGTTTGCTGCGGGACATGGTTGGAGTTTTTTCTCTTGGAGGTATCGGATGGTCGGATGAATGGCGGCACTGTGTGGATCAGCGCGCATGCCCCCAACCCAGGGTTGCGTCAGGCCAGAAGCGGGTCTTCATTGCATGGTCAACCGACCACCGACCTGGGCCCCACAACAGCACTGCAACGAGCAAACTGCCCCAAAACTGGTGCTGTTGCAGCGCGGCCGGTGCGATCTCCATCAGGCTGACCACCGCCACCGCGTTCACCACGAACAAGCCTGCTGCGGCAAAACGCCCGCCCAGCCCTAACACCAACATCACCGGAAGCACTAACTCGCCCGCCGTGCCCGCGACGGCGGCGACTTCGGGTGCAAGCAGTGGCACCTGATACTCATCGGCAAACAAAGCCAAGGTGGTGTCCCAGTCGCGCAGCTTGGTCAGTCCCGCCAAGAAAAAGGCCTGTCCCACAAAGAGGCGTGCCCCGAGCAGCGCCAAAGGCTGCAGCGCCTCCAGCCAGGCCATTGTTTTCTGGATTGCAATTTTTAGCGTCGTGCGCATGGATGCCATGGGTGTGGGCTCCTCTTGTTTGGATGGATCTGAAGGGGGTCAGGCGATGACGACGCGGTTCAGCATGCTCTGCGACACCGCCAGTTGCAGCCATGCGTCAAGGCGCCAGTGCTCTCCGGCCGCCGCCAGTGCGTGTGCCAAGGACGCACCAGACAACACCGCGCCCATGAACGCAGCGGTGGTGGCGTCCACAGCCTGTATCCGGGCGCGCCATCCTTCTCGCCAGACCACCGCATGCTCGCCCGTGCCCTTGGCAAAAGCCTCGCGCACGGCGGTGAATGGGTTTTGTGGATCAAGCGGCTGATGGTGGGCCTGCCAGATGCTCACGATGGGATGGCTGCTGGACACCAAAGCCGTCCCGGGCGCCAGTTGCAAATACAAAACCTGCGGATCCGATTCGCTCAGCAAAACAAGTGTCGTGAGGTCCGACTCGGCATCGGCCGCCGTTTCACACCGGTTCAATGCCCATTCCAGCCGCGCGACGTCGGCCAGATAAGGTTCGCTGGCGAGTTGTTGGCTGCGGTGGATAAAGTCGGCCAGGCGCTCGCCCAACCAAGCCAAATCGCCGCGCTGCGGAGGGCAGTCATGCCAGTAGGCACGCGCCATGGCGGCGAAAGACTCCTCGCCCAGCAGCTGTTGCAATGTGGGAAAACAGCTGGCCAAAGCACGCTCCGCGCTGGCATGGGCATTGGCGACATACGCTTGCCAGCCGCGCTGGTTGGGCAGGGACTTGCCGCGGGCTTGGTCTTGGGCGAGCCAGCCCTGCAGACCGCTGGGCGAGCTTCCGGTCCACAGGCTGCGCAGCAACATTTGTTGGCGCAGCTGTTCCCGCTGCAGAGCGTCGGACATCATCACGCCGCCTCCCTCTCGCGGCCGTCCACGCGTGTTTCGGAACAAATTCTTTCTGCGGTGCCCGCCTCGTCCAGCAAAACATCCAAAGCGGGAACATCGGTGTCCCACTCGATGAGGGTCGGCAACGGGCTGAGCATGGCGACGGCATGGCGATAAGCAGCCCAAACCGGCGCATGCACACGGCTGCCATGGTCGTCAATCACGAGCTCGCCCGCGTCGGCATACCCCGCCAGGTGAATTTCACCCACGATGCCGGGACGCAGCGCTTGCAGCCATTGTTCGATTGCAGTGACAGGCTCTTGCCCTGCATTCAGGGCGTTGACTGCCAAATTGTTGATGTCCAGCAGCAGACCGCATCCGGTACGTCGCGTGAGTTCATTGAAAAATTCGGGCTCTGCAATGGCGTTATCTGCCCATGTGAGGTAGGCCGACAGGTTTTCCACCAAGATGGGTCGCTTCAAGCGGTCCTGCACCTGCAACACATTGGCCGCCATGATGGACAAGGCGGCTTCGGTGAAGGCCACGGGCAACAGATCGTTGCCATGGACCACCGGACCGGGTTGACGCAGTGGTGCGCGGGCAAATGAGGCGTGGTCCGATATGCGCACGGGCTCCACCGCGTGTACCAACTCGGCCAAACGATCCAGATGCCAGGGGTCTAACCCACAGGCCGAGCCCAAAGACAGGCCGACGCCGTGAAGGCTGATTGCATAGTGCTGTCGCGCTTGGCGCAATACCTCCAGGCAGGCCCCACCAGACGCAAAAAAATTTTCTGAGTGCACCTCCAGAAAACCCAAGGGGGGCAACTGCTGCAAAAGCTCGGAGTAATGAGGCTGCCGCCAACCGATGCCGACAAGTCGAGGCCCGAGGCCTGCTCCTGGAGGTGAGGTCTTCATGATTCAGTGCGTCGGTTCTGATCCCTTAGCGCTGACGATCACTTGCCCATCTTTTTCTTGGCTTCCTCGGCCGTCATACCTTTCATGGCGCCGCAAGTGCCTTTGGCGACGTACTTCCATTCTTCAGGGCTGTTGTCCACTTTGCTTTGACCCGCACAAGAATGGGTTCCTGACAGGTTGGCGCAGTCGTTTTGTCCGGCTTTGGCAATGCCGTAGCACTTCTCTTTGGCGGCTTTGTCCTGAGCGACTGCATTGCTGGCAAGTCCGAGTGCCATCAAAGAAGCCAAGGCGGAAGCGGTGATGATGCGTTGATTCATGGGTGAAATCTCCTGAATGGGGGTTGACGATGGACGCCTCGGCGCCAGGCCGGGACAAACCTTGGTCAGACTAACCCAAAAAACCTTACAAAATTCGATTCAGCCTCCCGTGACGTTGACCCTGGCGGCTGCAAACGCCCTGCCGCTTGGAAGACGGGGCACAGCACTGAACAGCCCGCCGAAGGCCTGGTGACAGACGCGCCTCTCGACACGTTTTTGCGGAGCCGCTTGGACGAGTCAGGGAAATGGAGTCAGACGCCCTCGAGCGGAGGCAATCAGCCGCACCAACAGGAGAATGCGTGTTCTTGTGCGCTCAGGCACCCTGTTCTTTCAGAACAGATCTTTGATCCGTCTCGACGCCAGACGTCCGCTGCGGGGCGCGGTGCACGCCTGGGGTGTCTGGCCAAACGTATGGCTGGCCCCGACCATGAAAAGTGGCACTGGCCGTGAATGAACCCCTACTCGGGGCTGCATGAAATAGGCAGCGCATCGCAGAACGTGGACGCTGGGGTCCATGGCGCGGTTACGGGCCATCAATCAAATCCGCCAGGCAGCGGATCAGGCCGCAATCCGACGGGCTGCGCGGCAGCAACAGTGCGTCCACGGTAATCCCTGAGGTGCCACGCAAAAAGCAACCTTACAGTGCATGGAAGCTGCAATGGCCCATACAGGCAAAAGACAAAACCGCTGAACCAGCGGCTTTGTGCTCAGGTTGACGAAGCGAACGACCGGCCGAAGGCGAAAACCGAGTTGGGTGCACTCAGCCGAAAACCAGCCGCAGTGTTGGATATCTTGGATGCCAAACTGCGTTTGGCTGGTTTGACATCCACAGGCACACCTTTAGCCAGTTGCTCTTGGACCAAGGACTGCAAGGTAATCTCATCCATGAACTCGATCATCTTGGCGTTGAGATTGCCCCACAACTCTCCGGTCAGGCTTTCACCGACTTGGCGCGCCGCGGGCGCCTCACTGCGGCCTGAGTCGTCATCGTCAGAATCAACCGCAACGATGATGTCTGCCACCGTGATTTCTTCGGCACGGCGTCCGAGGGTGTAGCCGCCGCCTGGGCCACGGGTGCTCTCAACCAGACCATGCCGACGCAGCCGACTGAAGAGTTGCTCCAGGTAGGACAGCGACATGTTCTGGCGTGAACCAATACCCGCCAAACTCACGGGACCGCCGCGCTCACGCAGCGCCACTTCCATCATCGCGGTAACGGCAAAACGGCCTTTGGTGCTCATACGCATGGTGTTCTCCTTGTGGGTTACAGGGGTGTCAAAAAACGAATCTCTTAAATTTGGGGGCGGTGTTGCCGGCGGCTGGCTTGTGCCTTATTGATACGCCGATCAACCGCTTGTCCTGCACGGGCCAAGCTGCGATTGATCAGTGCAATCAAATCGTGGTCCACGTCTTGCACCACAACAGGTTCACCTCGGTCCAGTTGAACCTGAACGCGGCACTGGGTGTCCACCCCGCCACGTGGTCCGTTGACGTCGGTCAAATGAACCTCTACCTGCTGAATGAGGGAACTCATTCGCGACAACGCAAAGCTGGCTCGGCGCTGAATTTGCTCTCTGTGCTCGGCTTCGAGCACCAGGTGGTGGGCTTGAATCTCGATTCGCATGGACAGACCAGGTTTCCTACTGAACAGGGTTGACGAGTAGGCGTGACTTTAGGGATGCCCATTCTTCGTGTAAATTCGTATTTAAAAAAATAATGATGCGTTTTTTCCGCAGTTTTAGGAGTTGAGATGAATTTCAAACACCTGCACTATTTCTGGGTCGTAGCCAAAGCTGGCGGTGTGATGCGAGCCGGCGAGCAACTGCACACAACGCCGCAGACGCTTTCGGCGCAAATCAAACTGCTAGAGGACCGCCTGGGTAAGCAGTTGTTCCGCAAGAACGGGCGGAAACTGGAGCTCACCGACGATGGACGTGTGGCCTTGAGTTATGCCGACGAAATATTCAACCTCGGTGCGGAGATGGAGTCAGCGCTGCAACGCACCACAGGTCGTGAACATGTGCTGGACTTTCGGATCGGGGTCGCAGACTCTGTACCCAAAGCCTTGGCTTATCAGCTTTTGGAACCTGCTTTGGATGTGCCCGAGCAGGTTCGCATGGTGTGCCACGAGGGCAAATTCACTGACCTTCTTGCCCAACTGGCCTTGCACCGTTTGGACATGGTTTTGGCCGATGAACCCTTGTCGCGTCGGGTCAGCGTGAAAGCCTTCAACCACTCCTTGGGCAGCAGCGGTATGAGTTTCTTTTGCGCCCCAACGCTGCAGCGTGAGCTCAAAGGAAAGTTTCCTCACTGCCTCAACGGCGCGCCGATGTTGGTACAGGGCGCCGCCTCTCCCATACGTGCACAGTTTGACAGCTGGCTAGAACGACATCACCTGCACCCGCGAGTGGTTGGCGAGTTCGACGATGGCGCTTTGATGAAAGCGTTTGGACAGCGCGGTAGAGGCGTCTTCATGGGGCCAACGGCCATACGACCACAAATTGAGGCGCAGTACGGCGTCAAGCTGATCGGTCAAAGCAACGAGCTGTTGGAGGAGTTTTTTGCTGTCTCCGTGGAACGCCGAGTGACCCATCCTTGTGTCGTGGCTATACAAGAATCGGCTCGCCGCAAGCTCTCGGTGGCCTCGTGACCGATGAGGCCGGACTGCAAAATCCGGCGTTGGTTCATTGCCGGGTCTGGGCGCGTCTCTTGAACAACCAGGCGGCCGCGGCCGCCGCGCACAACGCCAAAACAAAGGACGCTACGGGATCAACCACGTTCAGCAAAAGCGCCAACACAATACAAAAGACACAAAAGCCGTTCAGCCCTCGGGCAAAACCTTTGAGCAGGTTCACCGTCGCTACATGCCCGTACCGAGGCAGAGTGAAAGAAGGCAAGACAGCACCGGCGATGGGGATCGCCAGCAGCAAGCCACTGACAAAAACAGGAAAGTAATCTGCCCCTAACAAGATGGCGGCGGCCATGGCAACAGCGGCGGCAATTCTGTAGAAGACTTCGCTCGCCGGGATTTGAACCGCAATGGCAGTGCCGAGGCCTTTGCTGTCCTGGCCGGGCGGTCCGCTCGTATGCAAAGAGGTCTGAGGCATGCAAGCCAGTGCCAAGCTGGGTGATACAAGCGCCAATCCTGCGGCCCAACCAGGCGGCAAAGCCAGCCATGACAGGAAAGAAGCCGCAAACAAAAACACCAAGGTCGCCAACATCAAACAAACAGGCCACGAACACCGACGGGCCGCGTGGCTGAAAACCAGCGCATGCAGGGGCGTGGCTGGAAAACAGGTGATGGTGGCCCAGGCAATTTTTTGGGTGACGCCAGGGCCATGGTCCATCAGCACCAAACCGAGGATGGGCCCGATGATCATGGGCATGCCGGTGACCAAACCGGCCAGTCCATGCCCCCCGCGTTTGGCCGCCAGTGACGACAGGTAGACCGTACAGGCAATCAGCAGCAGCTTGAGTAGAAGCATCCCAGCCTTACTAGCCCGGATATTTCACCAGGTCGCTCTCGTTTGCCCAGCAACACCGCATGAATGCTCACTTTCTTGCCTTCGAATGCCAAATCCAATTTGTACCAAGCGCTACACGCCCGACTGAGCCGTGCTGCGGCACGTTGGCCGCGTTGTTCCGCCAAAGCCAGAGGCTTTGGCCTTCGTCAGGCACAAACAGTCCTCAAGGACTGTTTGTGTCCGGACTCAGTCTCGCGGGTACGCGCCGTTCGCACCTGTGCGCCCTCGGTGCTCACCGTCGTCTCCCTTGCAGGGCGCACCAGCGCTTGCAAGCGCTGGTCGTTCCGCAGGCGGACAGCAGGCTGTCCGAAAACGAAGTTTCGATAAA
>Ga0315907_10002008_pt1 | contig 26477 bp, 14 predicted proteins | sample LakEriMetagenome_3_FD_203525 | JGI IMG/M metagenome (GOLD analysis project Ga0315907, IMG submission 203525) | Freshwater fungal communities from buoy surface, Lake Erie, Ohio, United States - Buoy 12 MA123 | ecosystem: Environmental > Aquatic > Freshwater > Lake > Lake biofilm | place: USA...
CGATGCTAATCTACCGCTATTCGCACGGCCCCTTCAAGCGGAATATCCCCCAGGATCCATCTTTAAATTATTACAAGCACTCATCTGTCTTCAAGAAAAACAAATCACACCAAACACCGGCTTTGCCTGCAACAAGTCGGTAGTGGGTTGCCACAATCACCCATCAGCAACCTCTATTGCAAAGGCCGTTCAGTACTCTTGCAACCCGTATTTCTACGCTGCGGTAAGAAGGGTAATTCAACCGAATAAAAAAAAGAACATCTTTGAAGATGCAGAAATTGGACTCAACGCTTGGCATAAATATATGATGGGGTTTGGATTGGGGAAAAACTTAGGAATCGACATAGACACCCTTGCTCAACGCAACGGACTAATCCCTAATTCACTATACTACGACCGCTATTTAGGGCATCACCAGTGGGCGTTTTCAACCATTCGTTCCATTTCAATTGGCCAAGGAGAAATCAAACTAACACCGATTCAAATGGCAAATATTGCCGTTATAATGGCCAATCGAGGATGGTATTATACGCCTCATTTCGTTAAATCTATTGGAAAAAAAGGTCCTCTGAAAAAATATCGCACCAAACACATAACCCCCATTAATCGCGCCCATTTTGATGCCGTGATAGAGGGTATGAGAAGGGTGGTATATGAACCCGGTGGAACCGGTAAAGAAGCGCGCATTGATAACTTCATCGTATGCGGCAAAACAGGGACGGTACAAAATGGAAAAAACAAAAAAAACCATTCAGTTTTTATTGCTTTTGCCCCCATTGACAACCCTAAAATCGCCATTGCTGTTTTTGTTGAAAATGCGGGGGCCGGCGGTGCTTGGGCTGCTCCGATTGCAGGATTAATGTTAGATAAATACCTGAACAAGAAGGTATCAGACAAGGAAAAAGAACAAGCCATTATTAATGCCAATCTAATGTCTAGTTATTAACATGAGGCAACCGAAGGGATTATTTTCGAACATAGACTGGCCCTTACTGATTGGGGTGTTAGCATTAATGGGAATCGGTATATTAACCGTATATTCTGTTGCCTATAACCCCGAACACCCCTTGCTGTTCGATACCAGTCAGAAATACGGAAAGCAAGTATTATGGATTGGCACGTCTCTGTTCCTAGGCTTCTTAATTCTGCTCATTGAAGCCGATGTGTACCGTAAATTCGCTGAATATATTTACATCATAACCCTTATTTTATTAGTTATCGTTCTATTCATGCCACCTGTTCACGGGGCAAGGGCATGGCTTGGGATTGGGGGCTTGGGGATACAACCCGCGGAATTCGCGAAGATTTCTACCGCTTTAATGCTCGCGAAATGGGTTGATGACACCAACATTAAGTTGCAGAATACGCGTACAATCTCAGAAACGTTAGGAATTGTTTTGCTGCCCTGCATTCTAGTTGCCCTCCAACCGGATGCCGGTACGCTTTTAGTGTTTACCTCCTTCTTTTTTGTTCTTTACCGCGAAGGCATCTCTTTTGATCCCCTCGTGTTTTCTGTTTTAAGATATTTCCCTCGAGTGAAACTAAAAACAACTTGGCTAGGAACACACTTTGTTCCATTTTTCTTTTTTCTTGTAATCCTTTCCTTTTTAAGTCTTTTTCTCTCTGGAAGCACCTATTCTCCCTTTGGAATTCAATTGTCAGGCCCGCTTTTTTTAATGCTCCTAATTACCCTCATCGGCTTGTTGTTCCTCGGATTCATTTCCTTTTTTGGTTACCCGAGAAACAAAACGAAAAATTTAATCGTCTTGTTGAGCAGTTATCTCTTTTCTATCTTCTTAATCAGCAGCATTACCTTTTTCTTTAATCATTTAGCGGCTCCTCATCAAAAAAGCAGAATTGAATTGGTTCTCGGACTAAAAGAAGACCCAAACGGAGCGGATTATAATCGGAATCGAGCAATGGCAGCAGTAGGAAGTGGGAAGTTTTTTGGGAAAGGCTATCGAAAAGCTTCTGTTTCGAGCATGCGAACCAATCATGTACCTGAAAGTGAAACGGATTTTATTTTTTGCCCCTTTGCTGAAGAATGGGGATTTCTTGGGAATGTTTTGCTCATCGCATTGTACCTCTTCGTATTGTTTCGGATTTTCTCGATTGCAGAACGTCAACGATCCGTGTTTTTTCGGGTTTATGCATACAGTGTGGGCATGGTCCTGTTCTATCACTTTGCCATTAATATAGGTATGAACATTGGGCTTGCGCCTGTTATTGGTATTCCCTTGCCTTTTTTAAGCTACGGAGGGTCATCGATGATGGCCTTTACGATCATGCTCTTTGTATTGTTAAAACTAGATAGTCAACGACGAGACGTACTCAGATAAATGTTAAATTTGAACCAACTATGCTGACAGAAGAACAAAAGAAAAGATTTACCCGAATCTTTTGGGGATTATCGTTATTGCCATTCCTAATGGTATTTGGATTGCTCGTTTTGCAATCGGAAGATAATTTACCCCCTATTTCTATGCTTGATAACCCCCCGGAATTACAAGCCTCATTAATTCTAGGGCAAACCGGAGATACGATTGGGCGATATTGGCAAGTGAACCGCACAAGTGCGGCTTATAAAAACATTTCTCCCTTTGTCTTTGATGCGCTGATATCCACAGAAGATGAACGGTTTATGGAACACTCAGGGGTTGATTTCCGTTCTATTGCTCGTTCCTTTGGGTCCCTTGGGCGCTCCGGAGGCGCTTCTACCATCTCGCAACAACTTGCGAAGTTATTATTTACACTTCAGCAACGTCAGCGAGAAGAAATTGCGCGTGCCAACGGAGAATCTTTGCTTTCGAATCGCGGGGGAATCATCGGGAAATTCAAACGATTAAATGAAAAAGCGAGAGAAAATATCATTGCGACACGGCTAGAGTCTAGATATACAAAAGAGGAAATCATTACCATGTACCTCAATCAATTCGATTTTTTATACAATGCGGTGGGTATAGAAAATGCCGCTAAGGTCTATTTCAATAAACGGCCGAAAGAACTTAACAAAGAGGAGGCTGCGATGCTTATCGGAATGTGCAAGAATCCGGGATTATACAATCCATACACCTATAAAATTAAAAACTATAGGCGGGTAATCGCCCAAGAAGAAGGCATTGCGCCCAGCAGCGTTTCCTTAGATAAAATCCTTGCGGCTAGGGGAAAGGATTCCTTAAGAGCATTGTCCAGAAGAAATCAAGTGTTATATCAATGGTTGAGGAATAGCGAAAAAAACAATGATGCCATAACCCAGCGCCTTACCCGAGAAGAATACGATATACTGATTAAAAAACCCGTAACGGTTAATTATCAGTCTGTGGATCACAAAGAAGGCATGGCTCCTTATTTTAGAGAAGCGTTGAGGCAAGAGGTTACTAATATACTTTTAAAGAAAAACGAAGACGGAACGCTTAAGCATCTTCGTGAAGATGGACAACCCTATGATATTTATCGCGACGGGCTTAAAATCTATACCACCTTAAACACAAGGCTTCAAAAGTATGCGGAATATGCCGTTGAAAAACACATTAAGGAATCGCTTCAACCCGCGTTCAACTCGAATAACCGTGGTCTGAAAAACTATCCGTTTTCCAATGAAATTTCTGCTGATGTTGTGAATGGTATCATGAGCTCGGCACGCAAAAACTCTGGGCGATATAAAGTCATGATTGCCGCAGGATATTCTGAAGATGAAATCGCCAATGCGTTCAATTCACCTGCGCAAATGCGTGTTTTTTCTTGGAGGGGAGAAATCGACACGGTTATGACCCCGAATGATTCCATTCGATATTACAAAGCATTTTTGCACGCGGGATTGGTGAGCGTTGAACCTCAAACAGGTTTCGTTCGCGCGTGGGTTGGTGGGGTTAATTTTAAGCACTTTTCTTACGATCATGTGCGTCAGGGAACCCGTCAGGTTGGCTCAACCATTAAGCCCTTTGTATATGCCGCCGCCTTATCCATGAAAGTCGTTAATCCTTGTACATCCTTTTCCCCCGGCGAATATTGCGTTGATTTGGTTGATCCGAACAACAAGGTGGTCGGTCAATATTGTCCAAAAGGAGAGGTTGCAAGAAATGTAAAAATGGGCCTTGCCTTGTCTTCCAACCCAACTACCGTTGCCGTCATGGCGAAAATGGGAGCATTTAATCCATTAAACAAATCCGGAGGACCCTTTCAAATAGAGAAACTTTTAAAAAAGACAGAAATCAACTTGAATCCAAATGATGTTGTTCCATCCATGTGTTTGGGCAGTATGGATATGTCTTTATTTAAACTGGTAGCGGCTCAGTGTATCTTTCCAAATAATGGGTATTATGTTCGGCCCACAACCATTGAGCGCATTGAGGACCGAAACGGTAAGGTGATATATTCTGCGACTCCTTATACAGATCAAGCACTCAATGCTACCGTATCCTATGAAATTCTTAAAATGATGAAACTCGTCATTTCTCAAGGAACCGGAGGAAGTTTGCGCAGCGGAAAATACGGACCAATCCCTATCACGGCTGGAAAAACAGGAACAACTCAAAACAATTCAGACGGTTGGTTTATTGGGATTACCCCTGATTTAGTCACCGGTGTTTGGGTCGGAGCGGAAGACCGTTCCGTACGATTTAAATCGATGAATTGGGGCCAAGGCGCCCGCATGGCCCTGCCAATATATGGGTACTATATGCAGCAAGCGTACAAAGACCATATCCTTGCCCTATCTTCGGAAGACTTCCCAGAACCCCCGGATTATGACCCTAAAACCTATGAATGTTCAGAAGCAGTAGATCCTGAAGATGCGGATGAAGAGGATGTTCTATTTGAAGATGGAATTTAATTATGAATAAAGTTGTTGACCATGTAAGTGAAGCCCTCACGGGCATCGAAGACGGAATGACCATAATGCTCGGTGGATTCGGGTTGTGTGGTATTCCTGAAAATTCAATTAAAGAACTCGTTAAGATGGGAACTAAAAATCTCACCTGTATCTCTAACAATGCTGGAGTAGATGATTTTGGGTTGGGATTGTTGTTACAGCGCAAGCAAATCAAAAAGATGATTTCATCGTATGTGGGTGAAAATGAAGAGTTTGAGCGACAAATGCTTTCTGGAGAATTGGAAGTTGATTTAATTCCTCAAGGGTCATTGGCAGAACGATGCCGAGCCGGAGGCGCAGGAATCCCTGCTTTTTTTACTCCTGCAGGATATGGTACCGAAGTCGCAGAAGGAAAAGAGGTCCGTGTGTTTAATGGAAAACCCCACATTCTTGAGTCTGCATTAACGGCTGATTTTGCTATCGTGAAGGCATGGAAAGGAGATACAGAAGGAAACTTGGTGTTTAAAGCAACCGCAATGAATTTTAATCCCATGATGGCGATGGCCGGAAAAATAACCATTGCCGAAGTAGAAGAATTAGTTCCCGCGGGTAGTTTAGATCCCAATTTTATTCATACACCCGGGATTTTTGTACAACGAATTTTTAAAGGCGCGGTTTTTGAAAAACGCATCGAACAACGAACGGTAAGAAAAAGAGCATAATATGGCATTGGATAAAATCGGTATTGCTAAGCGCATTGCCCAGGAATTGCAAGACGGATGGTATGTTAACCTAGGAATTGGTATCCCCACCCTTGTCGCCAATTATGTCCCGGAAGGAATGACGGTAGAATTTCAATCTGAAAATGGGGTCTTGGGAATGGGGCCTTTTCCATTTGAGGGAGAAGAAGACGCTGATTTAATTAATGCAGGAAAACAAACCATTACTGTAAATCCGGGCGCCGCTTTTTTTGATTCAGCCACTTCCTTTGCGATGATTCGAGGCCAACACGTTCAACTCACCGTTTTGGGAGCGATGGAAGTATCACAGCATGGAGATATTGCCAATTGGAAAATTCCAGGAAAAATGGTAAAAGGAATGGGTGGAGCAATGGATTTAGTGGCCTCCGCAGAGAACATAATTGTAGCAATGATGCACAGCAATAAAGCGGGGGAATCAAAAATACTTCCTGCGTGTACCCTGCCCTTAACAGGGGTTGGATGCGTTAAAAAAGTTGTAACCGAGCTTGCGGTATTAGAAATTAAAAACGGTGCATTTCATTTAATAGAGCGTGCACCAGGTGTTACAGTCGAAGAAATCATCGCCAAAACAGCTGGTAATTTGGTGGTTCCTGAGTTTGTTCCTGAAATGGTGCTTTAATGGATTATACGCAAGAATATCGCTTTGCCATTCATGCAGCCATAGAAGCGTCCCTTGCCATTAACGAAATTTATTTACGTGGCTACGAGGCCATTCAAAAAGCAGACGGGTCTCCGGTAACAGAGGCCGATTTAACGTCCTCAAAAATTATTAATCACATGTTATCCGTTTCCCTACATCCAGTAATTGATGAGGAAACAGATAAAATACCTTTTGAACAACGCAAACTTTGGGAACGGTGCTGGTGTGTTGATCCCTTGGATGGTACAAAAGAATTCATAAAGCGGAACGATGAGTTCGCTGTAAATATCGCGCTAATCGAACATGGTCGGCCGGTTCTTGGTGTGATTGCAAGTCCTATTCAAGCAGATTATATTATTGGCGGTAAAAGCTTCGGCACTCACTATGGCACGTTTAACCAATTTCTACATGGCGACGCTCCTGAACCCATTCATCGGGCTCCAACACCGGAAATCCTTTCCATTATTGCCTCAAATAGCCATCACTCCCCCCTACTCGAAGCGTATCTCGAGCGCCTTTCGAAGGAGGGATGCCAAACAAAATTGGTTAGGAAAGGCTCTGCCTTGAAGTTTTTTGACCTTTCCATGAATCAGTGTCAACTTTATCCCAGATTTGCCCCGACCATGGAATGGGACATCGCAGCGGGACAAGCGATCCTTGAAGGGATGGGCGGTGGAGTCTTTGATGTGGACAGCAAACAGCCTTTAAGCTACAATAAAGAAAATTTATTTAACCCGCATTTTATAGCCGTTTCCGATGTAAATTTATCGGTATGGATTTGAAGAGCGTACTCTTAGCGATTTATGCCGTCCCGCTAACGATGCTTTCGCAAATCGTTCAATTCAACCAAAACATCCATCAGCCAGGCACGCTAGATATCCTAAATTTTGGCTATCATAAAACCCTTCCTTCCACAAAGAAAGGATTTCTCCCTCGACTTGACGAAACCTATGTAGCACAATATACCGATAGTAATCAGGCGTTCATCGCGGCAACTCCGCTGTGCGTATTCAGTGTTGGAAAGGAAAACGAAGAATCAGAAATACGATATCAAAATTCTCGGGGGTTGTTGGTAATTGGCGGTTATGGGGGATTTACCTGCCATGCGTTTTTAGTAGAAAACCAAGCAGTTTTTAATGCCTCTCAGCGAGAATTTATAACGCAACATGGAGAATTTTATCCAACCGCAACAGGATACAACCAACAAAATGGAATGGTCCCGGGCATGGGGCGCACCAAGCCTTTTCAGGAAAATGGATTTGATTTTGCATACAGCCAAGGAGGGTTTGAATGGAAAATGTCTAAAACAATCAGCCTATTTGGAGGAAATCAATCCCTAGATTTTAGCCCCGGTCTCCGCTCTGTCTTTTGGTCGCAACACAACCAAGCCCTTATGGCGGGTGGAACAATTAGCCTTGGAAAATATCTTACATACCTGGTTACACGGGCTCGTTTATTCGATTTAATTAGAAAGCCGGTTTACGCCAACGTTGAAAGTCCTTATTACAAAAAGAACTTCGCTTTCAGTGCCCTGTTTTTACGCCTAAAAAACCATCGATTGGGATTGATCCATCAAACCGTATGGCAAGCGGGAGATTCATTAAAAGAAGCAGCCGTTCACCCCTTGTATTGGGTGCCAATTCCTGGGTTCAACCGAATCCCTAAACAAGCAGTCTCCTTGCCTCAAATTGGCATTAATTATGCCTGGAGTCTGCACGAAAGTACGATGTTATACGCGGAATTATTTACCCGTGGGTTTATTCCAAGCGCATGGGCCTCACAGTTGGGAATCAAATATTACTCCTCGCTCACCCAACACCTGACATTCAGTTCATCCCTAGCTTGGCTACAAACGGGAACGGAATTCTACGGGACCCATTATGCGCAAAACTTTACCCATCAAAACCTTCCGCTAGGCACCTTGTTAGGAAATGGTGCACGAGAACTAATCTTTTCCGGACGTTTTAGTTACAACCGTTGGTTTATGGATTACTTATTTCAATTCAGCACGTTAAAAAACAGCTCTCAACCCCTCTTCATTCAAACCTACATTCGGCCTGACCAAGTGATGCAACATCGCTTAGATCTTGGGTTTATGGCTTCTCGGAGCATGCAACTTGAAGTATTTATAGGGGTAAATCGCCGTGAAGCGAAAGGGTTCAAAGATTGTAATGCACTTAACTTCGGTTTAAGAACCGCTATATTTAAACCGAACCATGTGTACTAAGTGCGTCTTATTTCTGGGTTTTCTATTGTTTTTCATAAATGCTTGGACGCAACGCTTAGAATTATTGGGGCAGATGAATTTGTTCGACACCGTTCAACTAAATCAACGCAGCCCTATTTTACCGAGACTAAACACACAACATTCCATCCCTGAGTCCAGAATTATCCCGGTTATTGATCTTGGGTTGAGGTATAACCCCTCCATTAGTGGAAAAGCAAGCACAGGGTTCCTGTGGGACATACAGCGCAGCAAATGGTTTCTGCGAGCGGGAGGAGGTCTAGGAATAAACACCGTGCTCCCCGCCGGCTTTGCTCAAAATAGTATATCTCTCACAAACAACAATACCTTAGCCCTCAATGTGCGGCCTATTATTCGACTTGGAATTACCCCTTCTCCCTATGTTAGTGCACAGCTTGGATTTGATCAGAATTTTTATGGCGACGGTTATCGTTCTCTGTTTCTATCCGATGTGGGACAACCCTATCCATTCACTTCTCTTCGATTTAATTTGGGTCCCGTTACTTATCAGACAATGGGCATGTATATGAACTCCGTTGATGAGCAACATAAATATGGGGTAAATCACTATTTACATCTAAGGCTTGGGAAACACATTCGATTAGCGCTGTTTGAGGCGGTTATCTTCAACAGTGGCGACGCCTTAAGTAATCGTTCTTTTGATCCCTCCTATTTAAATCCGTTTATGATTATTCGGCCCACAGAATATTCCACGGGTTCTGGCGATAATGTGCTTCTTGGAGGAGAGTTTTCTGTGTATGTGAAGAAAAGCACGTGGTATGGTCAATTGATTGTAGACGATCTTTTGATGAAAGCCTTACTCAATCGCGAAAAATACTGGGGAAATAAGCTCGGGGGGCAAGTAGGATGGAAATATTTAACCAAAAAAAATAACCGAAATATTCATCTTCGAACTGAATTTAATTGGGTTCGTCCGTATACCTATTCCCATATTGGAAACCCATTGAGCTATACCCTTAACCAGCAGATGCTAGCTCACCCGAAAGGCGCAAATTTTTGGGAGATCTTTTCTCGAATTGACTTCATTTCTAAACATTGGGGCGGCATGGCTGAACTTGCCGTAGGGCAAAAAGGCATCGGTGCGGCTTATGGTGGCGATGTGTTAGCTCCGTATACGCTTAGGCCTGAAGATTACAACGTTTCCTTATTACAGGGCGTAAAAACAACCCAAATTAATGTTAGAATTCAAGGAATTCGCATGTTAACAAAATGGTACAACACCCAACTTTTTTTGGAGGTCTTAGGAACATACGCTGGGGAAAGCGCCACCGGTCGTTTTCAATGTTCGCCAATCATAGGGCTTCGTTCGGCCGTCTGGAATGACTATCGGTTTTAATCAAAAAAGCCCGGTTTCCCGGGCTTCCAAATAAAATAACTTAAAGTCCTATAATCTGACGCAACTCTACTTCTGTTGAACTTCGTTGTCGTCCCTGTTGGTCCAGAAATGTTCTACTCACGAGGCGGCCATGAATGGCAACCTTCTTTCCTACTTCCGCGTGATCCTGAACAAACGACGCCATGTTGCCCCAGGCGAATACGCGGTGCCAATCTAATCTGGCGGCATACTTTCCATCGTTTTTGCGGTACATTTTTGGCGTTGTGACTAAAAACCGAGCTATCTTACTTCCATCGTCAAAGCGTTTAACCGAAGGTGGTTTTGAAATACTTCCAATTAACGTTACATAATTATTCATGGTGATATATATAAAGGGGATTGGTTGCCGAATTCATGTGCGCCGCATCCGCTCCCTCGTTGGTTTAAATAATAACTAAATCGTTGACTTCTATTTCTGTTATTTTAATGATCCTTCCTTTCCATCGGGTATACCGATTTACTAATCGTCCTTCAATGGCCACATGCAAGTTAGGTTGCCCATAGGTGCAAATTACCTGATGCCATTTTCCCCACGCAAATACATCATGTGTTTCGCGACGTGTTTTGGGGGTTCCTTGAGCAGTAACAATCGTGTTACTGGTAATCAACCTAAATCTTGCATGTTTCTGACCCTTGTTTGTTTCAACTTCGGTTGGATGATTCTCTATGGTTCCAATCAATGAAACAAAATTCATTCCTTATGCTTTTACTTCCCCAGAAGGTTTGTTTAATAACATAAAGTCATTCCCTTCAATCACGGTAGAGTAACGTTTCTCTCCTTGGTTGGTCTCATAAGATTGATAGGATATTTTACCCTCCAGAAGGATTTCCTGGCCTTTCTCAAGGAGCTTTTCTACGCGATCGGCCACCTTACCCCAAACGGTAACATTGTGCCACTGTACGTCTTCTTGCCATTCGCCGTTCTTATCCTTATATCGATCGTTAGTCGCTAATGAAAACCGCGCAAGTTTACGTCCGGTGTCAAACGTCATGATTTCCGGTTTAACTCCAAGCCTTCCTATCAAATTCACTTTATTCTTTAAATTGTTCATGTATATGTGTTTTAATTACGTTAAATATGGGTGTTCACCCGATTCCTTTGCAAAGGTTGGGGCATTAACGGCCGGTGTTCGGTATTTATTCGTTTACTTTCGAATGTCAGTCGTTTGTTGTCGGATAATTCAAGATAAAAAAGGCGGTGGTTTGTCAAATTCCTTTATTTTTACACGCATAAATTAAATGGCATGTACGATAACATTCTCTTTGAAAAAGTTGGAAAAATTGGTTGGATTACCATAAACAGGCCTGCTTTTTTAAACGCACTAAACAAAAAAACCATTTCAGAATTAAATCATGTACTGGGTGCGATCTCTTTGGATGACGAAATTGGCGTAGTTTGTTTAACGGGTTCTGGAGAGAAGGCGTTTGTCGCCGGTGCGGATATTAAAGAATTTGCAAGCTATACGGTTGCTCAAGGCGGGGAATTGGCGGCCACCGGACAGGAAGCGTTGTTTAATGTATTAGAACAAATGAATAAACCAACCATTGCTGTAATCAATGGATTCGCGCTTGGTGGCGGATTAGAGTTAGCCATGGCATGTCATATTCGGATCGCATCATCCAATGCGCGCATGGGCTTACCTGAAGTTTCGTTAGGCGTAATTCCCGGCTATGGCGGCACACAGCGCCTTCCCCTGCTGATCGGAAGAGGAAGGGCGAATCAACTTATTTTTACCGGAGAAATGATCTCTGCAGAGCAAGCTTCCCAATGGGGACTCCTTAATACGGTGGTTGAACAGGCGGCGTTAAAAGATGAAGCAAATGCGTTAGCGCATAAAATCCTAAAAAATTCTCCCAACGCAATTGCTACAGCGATTAAGGCCGTTAACGCTGGATTCCAAACACAACATGGCTTGAATACAGAAATTGAACTTTTCGCAAGTTGTTTCGGTACCAAAGACTTCCAAATTGGAACAGACGCGTTCTTAACTAAACAAAAAGCAAACTTTAGGGATTAATGAGCGCTCCCCTAACAAAGTTATTAGGTCAAACCGCAATGTATGGCCTGCCGAGTATTGTTGGGAGGTTGTTGAATTATTTATTGGTTCCACTGTATACGGCTATTTTTGCAAACCCCGCCGACTATGGAGTGCTTTCTGATTTATACGCCTATGTGGCGTTTTTAATCGTATTACTGCCTTTAGGCATGGAAACGGCATATTTTCGATTTATACAACAACATGAGGATCCGGATCGGGTGTTCAATAGCAGTTTTATTCCCGTTGTTTTCGTTAATGCTGCATTTTTTCTCATCCTGTATACGACCAATCCTTGGATTGCAAAATGGATGCTTTACCGGGAGCACACCGAGTATATTATTCTTATTGGTAGTATTGTTTGTATCGATGCAATTGCATCCCTTCCTTTGGCAAAATTACGTGCCGAAAACCGGGCTAAGCGCTTTGTGATTATTCAAACATCATCGATTCTAATGAATATTCTACTGAATCTTATCTTTCTATTAGCATACTTCCATCCAAGTCGACCCGAAGAAGGAATCCTGTTTATTTTAATTGCAAATTTATTGGCCTCGGGCCTAAAGCTCGTCCTGGTTTATGATATTATTTCACGGGTAAAATTAATGCTTGATTGGGTGCTCATTAAACAAATGTTGCTGTATTCTTGGCCCCTAGTTATTGCGGGCTTTGCCGGGATTATCAATGAAACGCTTGATCGCGTATTATTAAAACAAATTCTGTATAACCCTGACATTCCAAATTCCCTTGAACAGGCAACCGCTCAAGTTGGTATCTATAGTGCATGCTATAAATTAGCTATGCTTGTAACTATTTTTCTACAAGCTTATCGCTATGCCGCCGAACCCTTTTTCTTTGCTCAGCTCAAAAATCAGGATAGAAATATGGTGTTCGTTCGAACAATGAATGTTTTTATTGCCCTCGTATGTCTTGCTTTTTTGTTTGTTTCAATAAACCTTGGAGTTTTTAAATTCTTCATTCGTAAAGAGGCGTATTATGTTGGACTGAACGTTGTTCCCATTTTACTGCTCGCCAATGTTTGTTTGGGAATTTATTATAATCAAAGTGTCTGGTATAAACTTTCCAATCAGACCAAGTTTGGTGCCTACATTGCACTCATCGGAGCTGGTATTACGATTTTGGTTAATGTGCTTTTTATCCCAATGTATGGGTATATGGCAAGTGCTTGGGCTACGTTATTGGCGTACATGGCACAAATGATCATCTCGTTTTATTTGGGTAAAAAATACTATCCAATTCCATATGACGTGCGTAAATTTTACGTGTACATAGGTGGCGCAATTGGGATCTATTGTCTTTTTAGCTTGCTTAGAATGTGGATGAATGTACCCTTAAAAGGATTCAACGGATTGCTTTTACTGCTTGGAAATTTAATGATTTTGGGATTTATTTACATGGTTTACCGAAACGAGCGGGCATTATTTCGCGTTAAGAAACCTTAAAACGATCTTGTATCTGTGCTACTGCGCTTCGATCGTTACCCACCGAGTAAAATCCATCATAAATGATTACCGGACGCCTTAAAAACGTATAATCAGAAAGCAATAAGGCCTTGTAATCTTCATCGCATGTAATGCTTGATTTTACATCCGCATAACGCCTTGCTTTTTTTGAAAACACGGCTTCATACGACCCATATTGTGTTTTTAACACTTCCAATACCTCATCGGGAATCGGATGCTGCTTAATGTCAACAATAACAATGTCTTCAGGCCAAGTAACCGAATCAAGGATTCGCTTGCAGGTTGAACAGGTACTTAATTGATAAACGCGCTTCACTTGCAGTATTCATCATACGCCGCCTTTAGATTTTCTGAAATCATATCGGCCGTTGCACCTTCAATGTGATGACGCTCTAAAAAATGTACTAATGCGCCATTATGAAACACCGCAATTGAAGGAGAAGATGGAGGATAAGGTAAAAAATACTTTCGTGCTTGGTTTGTTGCCTCCGTATCAAATCCAGCAAATACTGTAAACAATTCATTCGGGACAATGTTGTGTTCTAGGGACTTTTTTACCCCGGGACGCATATTTCCTGCGGCACATCCACAAACAGAATTTACGACCATAAGCATCGTTCCTGTTGAATTCGAAACGGCCTGATCAACCGCTTCAGCAGTAGTTAATTCATTAAACCCAACATTCGTTAGGTCGTTTTTCATGGGTTGTACTATTTCTATTGGATACATGATTGATGTTTTTTTGACAAAGATACGACTTAACGCAATACATTGATGTGCCCTACTGCTTGATAATCGAAGCCATCTAGGTCTTTGTAAGTGACTTTCCAAGTATATGTGCCAGATTGCACATCTACACCCCTGTATGTTCCGTCCCAACCTCCTTGTATATCTTTTGTTTCGAAAATTAGTTCGCCCCAACGGTCGAAAATTTCAAGTTTGAAGTTTAATATTTCTTCAAAGTTAGAGAACACAGGAAAGAAGAGTTCATTTAATCCATTGTCATCAATAGTAACTGTATTTGGTACATTGAGTCTAACCGTTTCAGATGAACTAATTAATAATTGTGTTTGATCACTACATCCGTTTGTATCCGTCGCCACCAGGGTAACGATATAATCTCCTTCGGTCCACTGCGGATAGTAGTACGTTGGATTAACTTCAGTAGATCCATTCGAGAAATGTCCAAAATCCCAAGTATAGAATTGAGCATTCACCGAATTATTAATAAACTCTACTAACCCTGAATAATAGTCAACCCCAGTACTTGATATCGTAAATGCAGCGTTTGGACTTGCATAGGAAACAATATAACCCGACTCCACCATCGTAGAGGTACAACCAAATGCATTCGTTACGGTAAGGGTAACATCATACGGTCCTCCCACATCAAACGTTACCGATGGGTTTTCCTCCGTACTGGTTTGACCATTTCCGAAAGACCAGAAATAAGACAAGTTTTCACCCAACGATAGGTTCGTAAATTGAGCCAAGAATGGGCCGCAACCTGCTGAATCTAACGCAGTAAAGTTTGCAAATGTAACATCGGTATCATCAATTTCAACCGTATCCACAATTTCACATCCCACATTATCTGTAACCAATACCTCAATGAACCCTGAAGACAACCCGATAATTAGATAGTTTCCTGGGCTTTGATTAATTTCTATTCCCGCAGGGCTTACTATGTTTGGATCCGTTATATTATGCCAAGCTACGTTATATCCAGGCGTGCCACCCATTACTTGCACATTCAGGATTCCTGCGTTGTCATTACAGCCACTATTAGAAATAACATTCACTGATGGACTGAATACGGTACTTGGCTCGGTAATCGTGATGGCCGGGGTATTCGCGCTACAATTATTCGCATCAGTTATTAATACATAGTATTGACCCGGACAGAGTCCACCCAAACTAAATATACCCGTTGCGCTGCCTTGTAAATCTTGCTCCGTTATGGTAATCGTATTGGCTGCCGGTTGACCTATTGGGAATACAGTGACGGTATAGGTGGCATCACCTCCGGTAGGAATAAATTCAATCTCCCCAGTACATTGTCCTTTACATAGAATGTCATTATCTACCACATTGCTTAATGATACTGCAACTTCTGTCATTACATAGGTAAAAGTACGTGTACAATTTATCGCATCGGTTACGGTTAGGGTATACGTTCCAGCAACAAGATTCGATGCCGTGGTTGTATTTCCTGCAACGGTGGTAAATAACATCGGTATGGCATTCCCCGAGGCATCAACGCCCGACCACGAAATGTTATATGGCGCACCAAGAACATTTGGAATGCCTCCGGTAATAGAAACCGAAATAAACCCATCACTAGAATTGGCGCAGAAAACGGAATCAATGGCCGTATTCACGGTATCGATTAAGCTGTTTTGCGTGATTACCGCTCCTCCAGCAAGTGAGCATCCATTTTGGTCTACCACTTGGAAATTATACGTTCCTGCAGGTAATGAAGAAATTATATAGGTTCCTGGGTTACTTAAAATCTCAAGCCCAAACGGGTCGCCGGCCACCGTGCCTGACCAACTCACATTATAAGGCAAGGTCCCTCCTTCAGCATATACGCTAATGGACCCTGAACTGTCACCAAAACAATCCACGTTCGTGTAGGTACTTGCAATATACAGCGGTGCAAGAGGCTGAATTACAGTAGCTACTAATGACGATGTACATCCATTTGCATCTGTTACGAGTAAGTTATAATCCCCTGGAGTTAATCCGAACGGATGCGTAGTACTTCCAATATTGGGTAAGGTAGATTGACCCGCTGGGATTACACCGTTGACCGTTGACCAAAGATATGTGTAGCCAGCTGAAATACTTACTGTCCCGCCACTTACTTGAGTCGTTATCATTCCACTCGCATCCCCATGACAACCCACATTCAAAATACTTGGAGTAATTACAATTGGCGTTGGTTGAATAATGGTAATCGGTGCCGTTGTCACCACACACGGTCCGGCATCCGTAATGGTTAAGGTATAGGTTCCCGCGGCGAGGTTTGCTAAATCCTCCGTCGTTTCACCAGTATTCCAAAGTAAACTGTACGGAGCTCCCGTTCCACCAGAAACGGTAATGTCTATCGCACCGTTAGAGCCACCAAAGCAGGTGACATCCGTAGTATTAATGGAATATGTTAATGCCGTTGCGGGTTGAGTAATTACCACTTGCTCCGTTAATAAACACCCATTCGCATCAGTAATATGACATACATAAATGCCCGGGAATAAATTCGTTAAAGACTGAGCCGTTGAGAAAAGTAACCCATTTAAATACCATTCATAATTATACGGATTTGGACCCGCGAACGGCGTACCTCCAGTAGCTGATATACTAATCGACCCACTGTTATCACCGTAACATGCCACATTCGAAGAAACAACTGTTGACGTCAATGCGGAACTCGGTTCAGAAATAGTAGCCACCAACGGAACAACACAGCCTGCCCCGTCAGTTACTATGACATTATATTGCCCAACACCTAAGCCTATTATGTTTTGGAAAATAGAAGTATATCCATTCGGTCCGGTCCATTGGAACGTAAAGTTAGGGGTTCCGCCATTCAGCGTTAGATTAATTGAACCTGTATTATTTCCATGGCATTGGATATCTCCGATAGTAGAAGTTACGGTGAATCCTGGGAATTGATTCACGGTAACTTGTAAGGTACTTTGACAACCCAATAAATCCGTAACGGTTACCGTATAAATGCCAGGATAAAGGTTACTCACTGATGGGCCACCAACCGGCGTAGTTAATGGAAGCGGGAAAGGAGGTAAGGCCGCTGTGGTCCAATTATAACTATAGTAACTATTACCCCCTACTACAGATAAATCAATTTGACCATCAAAGGACCCTGGAATACATGATACGTCTACCACGTTGTTCAATGAAACAACCAATGGGGCCGGTTGAGATACGATGGTCGTAACCGTAATGGCACACCAATTCGCATCAGTTATAACATAGGTGTAATTTCCAGCGATCAAGCCTGTTTCTGTAATGGTTCCACCTGGCAATAAAATCGTTCCAATTAGGTTGTTATTCCTAGTTACTATATAAGGTCCAACTCCCCCTGAAGCCGTAATATCGATGCTGCCGGTAGCGTTTGAATTACAATCTACCGCATGCGGAGTAAGGGTTCCAGCCACAGGTGTTGCCGGTTGGGTAATGGTAATGATCACTTCATCATGACAACCTCCGGAATTTCCATTGGCATCGTTTACTGTTACCATATAGGTTCCGGCTGGTAAACCAAATGGGTGGTTCGGGTTGCCCGGAGGTTGATTCGCTGCAGTAGGGAAAGGAATACCATAAGGAAGGCCATTCCATGTTGAAAGCGTGGTCCAATTGTAGGTATAAGGACCCGTTCCTCCCGAAACCTGAGTGCTTATTTGACCCGAAGAATCTCCGTAACATAATACATCGTTCACCGAATAATTGATATTCACCGGATTCGCTGGTTCAAGAATAGTTTCTGACGTGGATAAAACGCATCCATTGGCATCAACAATGTCCATAACATACGTTCCGGGACATAACGATGGTGGAGTGGATACATTATTATTTGTTGTTAACGTAACAGGCAAGACACATCCAGGACCTGTAGGACCAGATATCCAATTGATGTTATACGGAGATACGCCTCCTGAAGGCGCAACATTAATTGCTCCGTCGTTGTTTCCGTTACAAAGTATATTGGTAGGCGTGGTGATTACAGAAAGGGCTGCTGGGCTTCCAACGGTTACTGAAACCGTAGAAGTACATCCATGGAAATCCGTTACGGTAAAGACATAAGGAGCACTTGCCAAATTGGAGGCTACTCCGGTCATGGTTTGTCCTGAAATTGGATTAGGAGGTAGCATACTTTGTGCAACTATCGTGCTTGGTCCAGTCCACACCAAGTTATTCGGTGCGCCTGCAATCGTATAAGGACCTGTTCCACCGTTCGCACCAATGGTAATGGTTCCCGTAGATGCTTGATTTGGTACCGGGAAACACAATTCATCGGTGTGATCAATTAAGGCTAATAATGGGGTAGCTGGTTGATTGATATTTACGGTTTCCGTAGCTGGACATCCGTTGGCATCGGTTACCGTAACTTCATAGGTGCCTGTAGGAATACCGTTCGGGTTAGTCGGTGTTCCAATGGTTTGATTCGTAGCTTGTCCAGCAGGAATAGAACCGACAAGTGCTACCCAATTATACGTATACCCTGGAGTTCCTCCAGTAGCGGTAATACTTGCTTGACCCGAAGCATCCCCATGACATAACACATCAATCGTTGTGGCAGATAGTACAATTGCCGGTGGCTCATTAATGGTAAAGGAAAGTGTATCATCGCACCCATTCGCATCGGTAACCACAAAATCAAAGACCCCTGGACATAAGTTTGTTGATGTATAGTTCGGTAAAATCGCATTTGCTGCAACCGTTAAATTCACGGGTAGTTGGCAAGGTCCTGTATTCGGTCCGCTAAGCCAAGTTAGATTGTAAGACGGCGTAGCACCTGTTATTCCCAACTGTACATAGCCGTTGTTAAGACCATAACACGTAACATCGAATGGAGTAACCGCCACCGCTAACGGTGTTGGTTCGGTAACCGTTCCACTTACCGAAATCTGACAACCATTTGCATCAGTTATATCAACCTGGTAGGTACCCGCTGAAACCCCGGTCCATGTGCTTGTTCCTCCAGCAAAATTAATGTTCGATGGACCTCCCCAAGGCGTAGTAAATCCAACAATTGTATAAGGAGCGGTTCCGCCATTCGGCGTAACGATTAATGTACCATCTCCTGAACCATTACACGTTTCATTAGTCGTAGCTACTAAGGCACTTAACGCAAGCGCGGGTTGGTTGATCGTTACATTGCCCAACTGTTGGCAGCCGTTTGCGTCTGTTACCGCAACCACATACACTCCTGCACATATTGAATTTATCGAGGCGGTGGTTGCTCCTCCCGTCCACGCATAGCTGTAAGGCGCGGTTCCACCCGTAGCAGAAACCCCTGCACTTCCCTCGCAAATGCCATTGTTGCATGGGTCATCGGTCGAGGTCAGTGCAATACTAAGAGGCGTAGGCTCCGTTATAGTGGCGTTAAGCACCAATGAACAACCGTTGGCGTCGCTCACAGTAAATTGATAAACTCCTGGACATAAGCCGTTGTAAGAGGTAGCGGCATTTATTACGGAAGTCACCGGAAGGGCGCATGGTCCCGAATTAGGGCCACTGTTCCATGTTACCGTATACGGCGTGGTGGCACCCGATGGAACCAGTTGTATCGAGCCGTTATTATTACCAAAGCATGTAACATTTGATGGGTTAACCACGACCGCTAACGGTGTTGGTTCCGTCACGGTTCCACTTACCATAATTTGGCATCCTTGAGCATCCGTTATTTGAACTAGGTACGTTCCTGCTGAAATTCCCGTCCACGTGCTCGTGCCTCCTGCAAAATTCACCGAAGGCGCTCCTCCCCATGGATTCGTGATTCCAACAATTGTATAAGGAGCGGTTCCACCATTCGGCGTAAGGGTCATTGTACCGTCTCCTGAACCATTGCACGTTTCATTGGTAGTAGTAACGATTGCACTTAAGGCTTGCGCCGGTTGATTGATAGTAACACTCGCCGATTGATCACACCCATTCGCATCCGTTACGGTCACAATGTAAACGCCAACACAAAGCTGTCCAACAGAAGAGGTGCTTGCCCCTCCTGTCCATAAATAGGTATACGGAGCGGTTCCTCCTGTTACTGAAACCCCTGCACTTCCTTGACAGTTTGCATCGTTACACGGGTCATCGTTTGATGTTGGAGTTAATACTAAGGGTTGAGGTTCGGAAATCGTTGCACTTAACGTGGTATCACACCCGTTGGCATCAGTAACGCTAAACACATACACTCCTGGACATAAGTTGTTAAAGCTTGTTGCTCCCGAAATAATTGAAGTAACAGGCAATGCGCACAGTCCGGAGTTTGGTCCAGAAATCCATGTTACGGTATAGTTAGGCACGGAACCAGAAGGGGTGATTTGAATTATTCCGTCATTGTCATTATGGCAAGTTACATTGGTAACCTGAAGGGCTACTTGTAAATACGTTGGTTGCGTGATGGTGGTAGAAACTGTTATTTGGCATCCGTATGCATCCGTAATGGTATAGGTATAAGAGCCTGCCACCATGTTGTTCGAAACAGCATTTCCTCCAGAAACAGCCACGGTAGGAGAACCGTTCCACGGTGAACCGGTAATAACAAATGGGGCGGTGCCACCACTTGGGATAATGGTGATCGTTCCGTCGTTATTGTTAATACACGTTTCGTTCGTGTGTGAAATTGCCACCGTAAGAGGGGCTGCCGGACCGATAATATTCAACGGTGCTGTATTTTGACATCCGTTGGCATCAACAACCACCGCATTATAAACACCCGGGGCTAAATTCGCTATAGAAATACCTGATCCAATAGTGGTTCCAGAAGCGTTTTGCCAATTAATCGTATAGCCTGGAGTTCCGCCGCTAACATTAGCTTGCGATCCGCCTGTTCCAGGCAAACAATATACGGTATCGTTCACGACGCTAATTACCAAGAGATCCGGTTCGGTTATGGTTGCGCCTGTATTGATTTGACAGCCATTGGCGTCTGTTACGAGTACGTCGTATATACCCGGACATAATCCTGTTGCATTCGCTTGATTGATTGGAATGCTACACGGCGCACCTGCGGTGCTATTCCAAAGATAGGTGTAAGGCAACACCCCTCCGTTAACCGTAACATTGATTGACCCGTTGCTTGCCCCGTTGCATGTTACATTGGTAGAGGCAATGCTGTAGGTTAACGCAGCCGGTTGGCTGATTAATACGACTTGAGAATCCAAGCAATTATTTAAATCTTGGACATAAACCGTATAGTTTCCTGCCAGTAATCCTGGGATCGAATAAACGTCTCCTGAATTAAGAATTTCCAATCCAGCACCTGGGAACGGAGGCCCTGGAGTCCAAGAAACGTTGTACCCTGGAGTACCGCCTGTTGCAGAAACGGTAATGGATCCCGTGGCATTGTCAAAACAATCAACATCTACGTCAGTAATCGTAACTACCATGGGTTGCGCCGGAGCCGTAATGCTGAATTGAACTATGATTTCACATCCATTCGCATCGGTGATGGTGTCGTAATAGTCCCCGATGCATAATCCTGTAATGGACGGGGTGGTTTGACCATTACTCCATGAATGTTGATACGGAGCAGTGCCGCCTGAAGGGACGGTTGTTGCTACTCCCGTACATTGCCCGTGACACAAAATATTCGTTTGTGTAGCGCTTGCGGTCAATGGCAAGTTGGGAGCAATAATGGACTGGGCAAACGAATACGTACAGCCGTTTAGATCGGAAATATTAACCGAATAGGAACCTTGACAAAGTCCTGTTGCTGAAATAATTCCGGTATTGGTAACGGTACTTGCAGGAACAGAACAAATCGCTGGAAGACCAACAGCCGACCAAACAACGGTGTAAGGAGCTGTTCCTCCAATAACGTTGAACGCAATGCTACCGTTCATGTCACCATAACATTGAACATCTGTGGCGGTTAAATTGACGACATTTAGTGGGTTTTGAGGTTGCGTAATGGTAATGGTTTCAGAATCTGTACAGCCGTTCGCGTCGGTAATTAACACGGTATGCGTTCCCGCAGCAACGTTGGTGTATTGATAGCTTCCTCCCGTTAAATTGATCGTTGTGGATGCCGGCAACAAGGTCGCCGAAGTGAGTGTATATGTGGGGCTTCCTCCATTCGCAGTGATGGTAATGGTTCCGTCATTTTGCCCCAAACAGAGAACATTGGTGAAGCTTGAATCCGCCACTAAAGGTGAAACGGGTCCAGAAATAGTGTACGTGTTTGGAACCGAGCAATTATTCGCATCCGTTACGGTAACATTGTAGGTGCCAGGAGCTAGGTTGTTTTGACAACTGGTATTTCCTGGAATCGACCAAACAAAGGAATACGGACCTGTTCCTCCCGTCACATTTAAGCAAATACTTCCAGAATTTACCCCAGCGCAAGGCACATTCGTAACGGTTGGTGTTACCGATATTGGATTCGCCGGTTGGTTGATCGTGGCACTCAGTTGTTGTGAACAAAGTCCATTATTATAGGTTAAGTCTATTGAATAATTCCCCCCGGGTAAATTGTTTAATAAAAATGGGGAAGTATTTATATTTCCTGAACTAGGCCCTCCAGGCCCATTAATTACGTAGGTCACAGGATAGGAACCCGGTGGGGTGGTAATCGTTAATACCCCCGTGTTTCCTGGATTACATAAAATCGTGTTCGCACTTACGGTAGCGCCAAAAGCAGGAGGTTCAATAATCGTAAAAGTGTCTTGTATAGAACATCCATTCGCGTCCACCACGGTTAAGGTGTAATTTCCTGCGGACAATCCACCAACTGGGTAAGTCCCTCCAGAAAGTGGGATTTCTACCCCTGCTGGGCTCACTAAAGGTCCGGGAGGATTCGTACGTTGATAGGATACTTGATATCCTGCGGTACCTCCTGATGCCGTCACTTGTACGGAGCCATCATTCGCTCCATTACACGAGATATTGGTGAGCGAAGAAAGGTTTATCGACAATGCAAGGGGTGGCTGCACAACCGACCACGTCTGAGTACTCGAACAAAGATTAGCATCGGTAACGGTCAGAGTGTAAGGGCCGGCTGGTACTCCGGTAATGTTTGGTGTTGGATTTGAATTAGACCATAAATAAGTATAAGGCCCTACACCTCCTGAGGTGCTTGTTGAAATAGCTCCTGCGCCTTGACCGAAACAAAGGATTGGCGTAACCGTTCCCTGAATCACGATAGGTTGTGGCTGTGTTATCGTCGTGCTAATGGTATCTGTACACCCATTGGCATCCAATAAGGTTACGGTGTAAGTTCCTGCGGGCAAAGAATTAAAGGGGGTCGTGGTGACGGAAGAGGTTGGAATGGTGCCGCTCGAATTGGGTGGTCCAAGAATGGTGTAATTAATCGGCGCTGTACCCCCTGATGTGGTAAACGATAGTGATCCTGTAGCTGCTCCATGACATGCAACATTCGATGACGTAATTCCTAGCGTAAGCGGTGCAGGCTGAGTAATCGTCTGATTTACATTCACACTACATCCATTTGCGTCGGTTATGGTAAGTGCATAGTTTCCACCCGGTAAATTCGAAAATTGATGGGTATTGCCAACCGCAGGATTAACAACCACTGTTGCACCAATTCCATTGATGTTATAATTCGGCGTTCCACCCGAAATAGCTACGGTAATTTGTCCATTATTTTGATTCCCACAGGTTACGTTAGAAAAGCTTGATATTACAGCGCCTAGCGGCAATTGAGGCTCAGTAACCACATAAGTTTCTTGGAGCGGACAATTGTTGGCATCAATTACTGTTAGTTGATATGTACCCGCGGGTATATTAATTTGACTTGTTGAAGAAGGGCCCGATGTTAATGCACCGCCATTACTTGCTACCCAAGCATACGTATATCCTCCCGCGCCTCCTGAAACCGCAGTAATGATTTGACCCGTAGACAATCCTTGACATAATACGTTGGTAATCGTTTCGGTTATTTGAATTGGGCTCGGAACAGAGATGGTGGAGCTCACGGTTGATGTACATCCATTGTTATCGGTAACCGTAATCGTGTAGGCTCCTGCGGGCAATAATGATACGGAGGTGCTTCCATTAATTCCACCGGTAGAAGAAGAGGGCCCCGTAATTACATAGGTTAAGCTCGGCACCCCCCCAATTACTGACAGATTTAATGCTCCTGTATTTTGACCTGCGCACAAAATATTGACAGGAACAACCGACAGGGTTAACGCAGGAGGTGAACTAATTGTAAAATTGATATTGGTATCGCATCCGTTATTATCTGTAACCACTAAAACATAGTTTCCTGCTCCAAGGTTCGAGAACGTCGCCGTATTATTGATGTTTGGATTAATATTTTGGGAGTTGACCCCTAAAGAAACCGTGTAATTAGGAGTTCCTCCGTTCACAGCAACGACAATTTGACCATCATTTGCTCCAAAACAGGACAAGGAATCTATACCAACTACGGTAACCACCATTGGCGATGCCGGCTGGTTAATGGTATAAGAATCTGCAAAAGTACACCCGTTGTTATCGACCAACGAAAATTGATAAGACCCTGCACACAGGTTATTGATGTTTGGCGTATTCCATGAATTTGCCCCGCTGGTCCATTGATACGTATACGGTATGGTTCCTCCCGATACTGCGGAAGATATCCCTGCGGAACAATCCCCAAAACAGTTGATTGATGTACCCGTTAGCGAGGCTGTTAACAAGGTTGGTTGGGAAATGGTAACGCTTACTGGACTTGATGAACACTGGTTCACATCTAATACCGTAACCGAATAGGTGTTAGCACTTAAATTGGAAATTAAGGTCAAATTACTGCTAAATGGAGGAGGTGGGCCAAAAGGGTCAACATTAATGGTGTAAGGAGCGGTTCCCCCTGAGATACCAACGATAAACGACCCATCAATGCTTCCGAAACAAGAAGCGTCGGTTGGATTTAATACCGTCGCTGTAATGGGAGACTGTGGTGCAACGATTACAAGGGTAGAGTCATCTTGGCAACCGTTGTTATCAGTAATTGTAACGAGATAGGTGCCGGGAGACAAGTTGTTGACCGTGTAACCGTTATTGATAGCAAAAATTTCGGGTCCTGGTGGGTTGATGGAATTTCCTCCATTTGGTGTTATTGAAACATCAAACGGTGCTGTTCCAGTAGTTGGTGTTACTGTAATTGTACCATTTGTTTGTCCAAAACACTGAATATTCGTAGAGGAGAAATTTGCTTGAAAAGGCGTTGGGGTAATAATGATACTATCTGTATACTGTGCTGTACATCCATTGGCATCGGTTACCGTTACCGTGTAAATTCCACAGGTAAGTGAAGTAGGGCTGAACGTATTGTTGGGTATGTTCGTTGCGGAACAGTTAATTCCTGCGTTTTGAAGCGGAGCCCATTGCCATGAGGTGTTGTAAATTGGCGCGTTAGCGAATTGCGTGCCCCCCGATATTTGCAAATTAATGAATCCCAGGCTATTGCCGTCGCAGAGGGGACCTGAATCCTGCCAACCGATGGTAATTTGAGCTGGTTCAGTTACTTGAACAATCAAGGATGTGGTACATCCGTAAACATCGGTTACCGTTACTTGATAATACCCGTCGGGAATTCCTTGAGGATCTTGCGCGGCTACTTGACCCGGCGGAATGGGCCCTCCAACGCCACCAACAACGGACCAAAAGTAGGAATACGGTGCTGTTCCACCTGTAACTGAAGTAAAAATAGCACCGGTACTTAACCCATTACACGTAACGTTATATACTGAATCGTTTACTGCGCTCAAGGCCGCATTTGGTTGAGTTAGGGTAATTGATTGGCTGCTTACACATCCGTTATTGTCAATTATTTCGAGGGTGTAATTCCCTGCCGTTAAATTGGGAATATTAAAAATTCCTCCTGCATTTGGAATAGTACCCAAAAGTACATTGTCAAGTTCCACGTTATAACCTGGAGTTCCTCCGTTGGCAATAAATGAAATGGATCCGGTATTTGCACCAAAACAGGTTATCGGTTGAGTATTGATGTTCTGAATGGTAGGAGAAGAAAGAGGATCGGTAATATTCCAAGTTATCGAATTCAAAACACAACCGTTTAAGTCGGTTACTTGAACCGAATAAGAACCTGCTCCTAACCCAAACTGATTTTGTAAGGTATTATCAACAAAAGATATTGGATTGTTCGAAAAATCAGTGCCTGACCAAACAAATGTATAACCCGGCGTACCACCAGATACTGCAGGTGCAATGCTTCCATTGGACAAACCAGAACAAGTAATCTGTTGCGGTGTTGCTGTCACCACCAAGGGGCTCGGTTGTACTACTGTACCGCTTACCGTTACTTGACATCCGTTCGCATCCGTTACCGTGTAACTATATGGACCTGCTGATACCGTAAACGTTCCTGTGCCTGAGTAATTTGGCGTACCGCCATTCG
>Ga0315907_10002010_pt1 | contig 26464 bp, 25 predicted proteins | sample LakEriMetagenome_3_FD_203525 | JGI IMG/M metagenome (GOLD analysis project Ga0315907, IMG submission 203525) | Freshwater fungal communities from buoy surface, Lake Erie, Ohio, United States - Buoy 12 MA123 | ecosystem: Environmental > Aquatic > Freshwater > Lake > Lake biofilm | place: USA...
TCAACGGGACGAACCTGCTCGGCACCATCGCCGGTGGCGTGTCGGTCATCTCCAACGTCGGCGGTTCGTCCTTCACGGTCACGAACCAGGAGCTGAGCGTCTCGGTCCGGGCGCTGCTGACGACGAACTTCTCGTCCGCCGGTCTCGCCGCCGCCGTGCTCTCGTCGGGCGGCGCGCAGCTGTCGGCCGAGAACGTCGTCGCGACCTTCCTGAACAACCTCGGCGGTGATCGCCGCCGGGTCGACAACCAGATCAACTTCAACTCCGCGCTGCAGAAGGCTTCGGAAGAGGCGCTCGGCTTCGTGGTGGACGCCGATCTGGCCAAGGAGAGCTCGCGCCTCACCTCGCTGCAGATCCGCCAGCAGCTGGGCACCCAGACGCTGGGCATCGCCAACCAGGGCCCGCAGGTCCTGCTCGGCCTGTTCCGCTGATCGCACGTTTCGCGACTTTTGGGTGAAGGGGGGCCTCGTGCCCCCCTTCATGCTTTATGAACCATTGCGAAAGCAGTAATTAGGTCGGGCCTCCAACCGAGCCGACCGTGATGGATCTGTACCGCAAGACTCAGAACATGCTGGCGACGAACCTCAATTCGCGCCAGATGGAACGCGACATCCTGATCCGCATCACCCGTGCGATCGAGAGCGCGCGCGACAGCGGGGACAGGCAGGCGATCCAGAATGCCGTCCTCGACAACCAGACGATCTGGATCACCTTCGTCAGCGAGGTCGTCGACGAGCGCAACCAGCTTCCCAAGGAGCTGAAGCGGCTGATCCTGTCGGTCGGCATGTCGGTCCTGAACGAGATCAACACCAACTTCCGCAGGGAGATGGATCTCGACTTCATGATCGACATCAACCGGAACATCATCGCCGGGCTCGGGAGCGAGTGATGACGGCGGCAGAGGATACGGTTCGAGGCCTCCAGCCCGTCGTCGAACTGGTCGAACGCTCCCGGCGCCTGATCGCGGAGGGCCGTCCGGAGGAAGGCAACGTCGTGGCGATGCTGGCGGTCCGCCTGCACCCCCGCGATCCTGCCGCCCACGTCCACCAGATCCGGACCCTGCTCGACCTCGGTCGTGCCACGGCGGCGGCCGAGGCTGCGGCGACGGCCGTCGGGGCGCTGCCGAACGACGCGGGCATCCGTGCGCAGCAGGCGGACGCCCTCCTCGCGGTCGGCGAACGGGAGGCGGCGGCCCAGGCAGCGGCGGAGGCGGTGACCCTCGCCCCGACCGATCCCGCCCACGCCGATCGGCTCGGGACGCTGCTCCGGGGTCTGGGCCAGTTCGACCAGGCGGCCGCGTGCCACGCCGACGCCTTCGACCGGGCGCCGACCGATCCCGGTCCGCTGTGCCGGCTCGCCGTCTGCATGCTCCATCTGGGCGCGCCGCAGCAGGCGCTCGACGCGCTCGACCACGCGGCCACGCTCGCCGGCTTCGACCCGGCCTGGGCGCTTCACCGCGCGATCGCGCTGCACCTGACCGGCCGTCACGCGGACGCGATCGAGGCGATCCAGGCGGAGATCGGTCGCACCGGCGGCGACGTCCGCGCCTATCTCCACCTGGGTGCCGCCTTCTCGGCCCTCGACCGGGCGGAGGAGGCGGCGGCCGCCCTCGACATGGCGGGGTTGCTCGATGCCGGCGACGGAGCCGTGCGCCACCTGAGCATCCTGTGGCAGGATCCCGCCGTCATTCCCCGCGATCCGATCCTCTACGCCGAGGCGATCCTCGACCCGGCCGCTGCCGCCCACGACGAGCACGCGCTCGACGTCCGCCGCCTGCGCACGCCGGGCCTGATGGAGACGCTGCTGGACGAGATCGCCGGGCCCGGCGCCACCTTTGCCGAGGTCCTCGACCTCGGATGCCGGACGGGGCTCCTCGGGCTCGTGTTGGCCTCGCGGACCGGCCGGCTCGTCGGCATCGACCGCGATGTCGCCCTGCTGCGCATCGCGGCGGCGAAGGGGGTGTACGCGGACCTGCGCGTGGCCGACCCGTCGCACATCCCCGAAGGTTCGGGGCCGTGGAACCTGATCGCCGCCCACGACCTGTCCGGAGTCGCCGGCGACCTCGGCCCGCTCGCGACCGCGGCCGCCGCGGCGCTCGCGCCCGGGGGGCTGTTCCTGTTCGCCACCGAAGCCGCCTACGGCGATCCGGTCGAACGCCGCGCCGACGGCCGCTTCCGCCACGGCTTCGGCCATGTCGAGGACGTCGCCACTGCGGCGGGGCTGGAGATCGCCGCGCTGCGCGCCGAGCAGCTCCGTCTCGACGACGGATTCTGGACCGAGGGCTGGGTCGTCGCCCTGCGCCGGCCGGGCGGCTGACCGATGGGGCAGGGGCCCGCGCGCTTCCTCGCGGCGGCCGCGCACCTCGCCAACAAGGGTGACCGGGCGGGGGCCGAGGGGTTGTGCCGCCAGATCCTCGACGTCTTCCCGGAGGAGGGCGAGGCGCTCCACCTCCTCGCCCTCCTGCGACGGGATGCCGACGACCCGGGCGAGGCGGCGGACCTTCTCCTGCGCGCCGCCGCGACGCGGCCGGACAGCCCCGCGGTCGGATTCGACCTCGTCGCGGCGCTCGTCAAGGCGGACCGCAAGGACGAGGCCCGGGACCGGCTGGACGGCGTCGCCGACCCGCCGGTCGAGGACCACGAAGCGCGCCTGCGGCTCGCCTATCTCGCCCTCGAAGCCGGCGACCGTGCCCGTGCGGAACGACTCCTGCGTGCGGCGGTCGCGGCGCGGCCCGAGGATACGGGCCCCGCGCTCGAACTCGTCCATCTGCTGGCCAGCGACGGACGGGCGGCGGAAAGCGAGGCCCTGCTGCGGGCGTGGATCGACGCCGCGCCCGCGATCGTGCCGCCCTTCGAACTGGCGATGGCGGCCATCGACCACATCCACCGCCGATGGGACGAGGCGCGCGGGCGCCTCGCACGGGTCCTCGCCGAACTGCCGGGCGATCCCAAGGCGAGCATGGAACTCGCCCGGATCCACACCCACCACGGGCTCTACGAGGAGGCGGTCGCCGTCCTCCAGGGCGCCTTCGACCGTCACCCCGACGACCGGCGGCTCGCCCGCCACCTCGCCAAGGCGCTGCGGCGCACGGCCGACACGCGCCGGATGCTCACCACGGTGCGCGACTATGCGCTCCGCCATCCGGACGAGGAGTGGGCCATCATCGCCATGGCCGACAGCATGGTCACGCTGGGCGACCGGACCCGGTTCGTGGCCATTCTCGACGAGGCCCTGAAGAGGGACCTGAGCCCGGAGGACCGCCTCTCCTGCGCCCTCATCTTCGGCCGTGGCCGGAGGCGCGATCGGGCGGCCACGGTCCTCGACACGGTCCCCGACGATCCCGACATGCCATCGCCCCTCCTCACGGTCCGGGGTCTGGCGCTGGTCGAGATCGGCCGCATCGAGGAGGGGACGGACTGCTTCCGCCGGCTGGTCGCCCGCGATCCCGCGAACGTTTCGGCCGCCAACCATCTGGCGACCTGGCTCGTGGCCGAGAACCGGCACGCGCTCGCGATCGCGGTGATCGAGGACAGCCTCGCCGCCGATCCCCTGAACGCCAACATCCAGCAGAACCTGGCGATGGCCCACCTGCAGGCCGGCAACCTGCGCGCGGGCTTCCGCCTCTATCCCGCGGTCTACCGCAAGGACCCGTACCGGGCGAAGTTCGAGCGCTATCCGGGTCGGCTCTGGGACGGCGCGCCGCTCCCGGCGGGCGAGCGGCTCCTGATCTGGGCGGACCAGGGGATCGGCGACCACATCATCTACGGCAACCTCTTCGAGGGCTTGGCCGCGCGCCAGCCCTTCGCCGCCGAGATCGAGCCGCGCCTGATCCCGCTCTTCGCGCGCTCCTTCCCGTGGCTGGAGATGCACCCGCGGCCCAAGCCGGACGGCGACTACGGCTTCGCCACCGCCTACGCTGCGCACATGCCGCTCTGCCTCCTTCCGGGCATGATGCTGGGCTCGCGCGCCGACCTGCCCCTGCCGCGCGCCTATCTGAAGCCCGATCCGGACCGGGTCCGGGAGCTACGGACGCAGCTGCGGTCCCAGTTCGGCGACCGGCCCCTGGTCGGGCTCTCCTGGCGGAGTGTCAACTCCCACATCGGTCACTACAAGACCACCAGCCTGCTCGACTGGGCGCCCGTGCTGCGCACGCCCGGCGTCGTCTTCGTGGCGCTCCAGTACGGCGACGTGGCCGAGGAGATCCGCACCGCGGCCGCGACCCTGGGCGTGACGGTGCACGAGGCGGCCGGCGTCGACCGCTTCCACGACCTCGAGGGCCTCGCGGCCCTGGTCGCCGCCCTCGACGCGGTCGTCACCACCTCCAACACCAACGCCCACGTGGCGGGCGCCGTCGGGACGCCGACGGCGACCGTGCTGTCCGCCGACCCGGGCCTCCTCTGGTACTGGTTCCGCGATGTCGAGGTCTCGCCCTGGTATCCGCGGATGGACCTCGTCCGCCAGCCGGTGCCCGGCGCCTGGGAACCGGCCTTCGAGCGGGCGGCGGCCTGGCTCGCGGCCCGCGTCGGCACCGGCTGAGGCGCCGGGCGTGACCACCGGCTTCGACGACGCGCTGGCGCGCAGGAAATTCGACGACGCGCTGGCGCGTCAGGCGGCGGGCGACCTCGACGGGGCCGAGGCCGGCTACCGGGCGGTCCTGGCCGCCGTCCCGGCCCATCCCGGGGCGCTGAACAACCTCGCCAACGTGCTGCGGGCGAAGGGCAGGGCGGAGGCGGCGGTGCCGCTCCTGCATCGGGCCTTCGCGGCCGATCCGGGCGACCCGACGCCGCTGTTCAACCTGGGAGCGGTCCAGCTGGAGGCGGGGCGCCCGGCGCCGGCCGCGGCGGCCCTCCAGACGGCACTCCGCCTCCACCCCGGCTTCGCGGCCGGCTGGCTCAACCTCGGCCAGGCGCTCGACGCGCTGGGCGCCGACGGGCCGGCCGAGGCCGCCTTCGCCCAGGCCACGGCACTGGCGCCCGGCGATCCGGCGGTCCTGCGGGCGACGGGCGCCGTGGCGCTGGCGCGCGGCGACTGGGCCGCCGGCTGGCCCGCCTGGACGGCCCGCTGGCTCGACCCCGTCCGCCTCGTCCGCCGTGCCGGCATCGGCCTGCCGGTCTGGGCGCCGGATTCGGGGGGGCCGGGCATGGCGGGCCCCGTGCTGGTGTGGGGGGAGCAGGGGCTGGGCGAGGAGATCCTGCTGTCGGGCCTCGTCGACCGGCACCTCGCCGCCCTGCCCGATCCGGTGGTCGAGGTGGATCCCCGCCTCCTGCCGCTGGTCCGCCGCGCGCGGCCCGGCTGGCGCCTGATCGGTCGGGGGGAACCCCACGGCTGCGTGGCGGAGGTGCCCTTCGGCGACCTGGCACTGCTGGCGCCGGCCGATCCGCCGCCGATCCCGCCCCGCCTCGTCCCCGATCCGGCCCGGGTGGCGGCGCTGCGGGCGGCGGTGGACGCCTCGGCCCGCGATCCGACGCGCCCCCGGATCGGCCTCGGCTGGTCCTCGCCCAAGGCGCCGCTCGGCGGGCTGAAGAGCCTGCGGCTGGCCGACCTCGCCCCCGTGCTGGCCCTGCCGGCGACCTTCGTCGTGCTCCAGTACGGCGCGGTGGAGGCCGAGGTCGCGGCCGTCCGCGCGGCGACCGGCGCCGACGTCCTCTGCCTGCCCGATCCCGACCGCACCGACGACCTCGACGGGCTGGCGGCGCTGATCGCCGGGCTCGACCGGGTGGTGACGACCAGCAGCACGACCGCCCACCTGGCCGCGGCGCTGGGCGTGCCGACCCGGGTGATGGTCCCGCGCGGGGCCGGGCGCTACTGGTACTGGGGACGCAGCGGAGAGACGGTGCCCTGGTATCCCGCGGTGCGGCTGTTCCGGCAGGGTGCGGGGGCGTCCCTCGCGGCGCTGGCCGCGGCGGTGGCGGCGGCCGAGGACGGGCCCGCGGGCGCCGTCAGCGACCGCTGATCAGGGCCGCGACCGTCGCGTCGAGATCGGTCCCGTCGAACAGGACGCCCGGCAGGCCCGCCGCAGCAGCCGCCCGCACGTCGGTCTCCCGGTCCCCGACCAGCACGCTGCGCGCGGCGTCCACCGGCCAGGCGGCCAGCAGGTCCGCGATCATGCCGGGCGCGGGCTTGCGGCACCGGCAGACCGCGCGATAGGCGGCGACGGCGCCCTCGGGGTGGTGGGGACAGTGGCGGAAATCGTCCACGTGGGCGCCCTCGCGGCGGAGTTCCGCGTTCACCCAGCGGTGCAGCGCCCGCACGTCGTTCTCGCCGTAGAGGCCGCGCGCCACGCCCCCCTGGTTGGTGACCACGAAGACGAACCAGCCGGCGTCGTTCGCCCGCCGCACGGCGGCCCGGGCCCCCGGGATCCAGCGCCACTGGTCGATCCGGTGCGGATGGCCGGTGTCGACGTTCAGCACCCCGTCGCGGTCGAGGAACAGGGCGGGCCGTCGGCGCATGGCCGGCAGTTCCCGGTCGGCGCGGGCGAGATCCTCGGGGATGCCGATGTCGACGAACCAGCCGTCGTGGACGTGGCCGCGCAGCGCGCCCGCGGCGGCCAGCGCCGGCATCACGTCGCGCTCCAGCGACGCCGGCCCGGGGGGAATCCGGTCGAGGATCCGCCGGTCGAAGCGGTAGATCCCGGCGTTGATCGGCCCGGGGCCGCCGTCCGCCCGCTTCTCGGCGAAGGCCACGATCCGCGCCCCCTCCAGCCGCACCGCCCCGTAGCGTGCGGTGTCGGGCACGAGGCGCAGCGCCACGTGGCCGATCGCGCCCGGATCGGCGTCGGCGCGGGCGACGAGGTCGAGCAGGTTGACGTGGAAGACGCTGTCGCCGTTCAGCAGCAGGAACCGGGGGGCCAGCAGGTCGGCGGCGCCGGCCAGGGCGCCGCCGGTCCCGAGCGGCTCCGTCTCGACCCGGCAGCGGACGTCGAGCCCGCCCTCCCGTCGCCGGCGCGCGAAGTCCTCGACCGCGCCGGCCAGGTGCCCGGCCAGCAGCAGGATGCGGCGGAACCCGTGGCGGGCCAGCTCGTCCACCACATGGTCGAGGAACGGCCGCCCGCCCACCGGCAGCAGCGGCTTGGGCGTGTCGGCCGCCAGCGCGCCGAGGCGCGTCCCCCGGCCGCCGACCAGCACGACCGCCTGGAGGTCGTCGGCGTCCTCAGGCGAAGGCATCTTCGACCAGTTCGCACAGCACGTGGCCGACCGCGATGTGGAGTTCCTGGATGCGCGGGGTGCGGTCGGCCGGCACCCGCAGGCAGACGTCGCACAGCGCCGCCATGTCGCCGCCCTGGCGCCCGGTGAGGCCGATGGTGGCGATGCCCAGCCCCTTCGCGGCCGCGATCGCGCGCAGCACGTTGGGGCTCCGCCCGCTGGTCGACAGCGCCACCAGCACGTCGCCGGGACGCCCGATGCCGTTCAGCTGGCGGGCGAACACCTGCTCGAAGCCATAGTCGTTGCCGATCGCCGTCAGCGCCGAGGTGTCGACCGTGAGCGCCAGCGCCGGCAGCGGCGCCCGGTCGCGCAGGTAGCGGCCCATGAATTCCGCCGCCAGGTGCTGGGCGTCGGCGGCCGAGCCGCCGTTGCCGCAGAACAGGAGGGTGCGGCCCGCGCGCAGGGCCGCGACCATCAGGCCGGCGGCCTCCTCCACGGCGGGCGCCAGCGCGGGCAGGGCGGCGACGCCCTCCGCCATTTCGGCAAAGGCGGCGAGGACGCGGGGGTCGGTCGGCAAGGGATCCTCCTCGGGCGTCGGTCAGCCCGCCGTCCGGGCGACCGCAACGAGCGCGTCGACATCGACGCGCTCGTTGCGGTCGCGGGCGGGGGCGAACATCGGGTCGCCCCGCGTCGCGGCGATGCTCGCCGCGTCATGATCGACCGCCGGGCACAGGACGCGATGATGGCCGCTCCGCGCGGCAGGTGGACCGAGATCATGCCGACCGCGCCCAGGGGCGTGACCAGGGTCCGGGTCTCGGAGACGATCCGCACCTGCTCCTCGATGGGCAGGGTCTCGGGCACGACGATCTCGAACCCCTCCGCGGCCTCGATCGCGGCCTCGTCGGCGGGCCTGCGCCAGCGGGCCCCCGAGCGTAACAGGTAGACCCTGCGCCCCGCCTTGGGATCGCCCGCGAACCGCCGACCCATCTCGCGCAGGAAGAGATAGGCCTCGGGCCAGACGTAGGGGTGCTTGTCCGTCACGTAGCCGCGGTAGAGCGCGCAGGAGGGCACGATCGCCCGCGGCATGGCGATCGTCGGCCCGGCGGGCACCACCCGCACGTTCTCCGCCGGAACCCCGCACAGCGCGAGGAGCCCGCGCAGGCGCTCGGGGAAGGTGTCGAACACCACCACCGGGGTGCGGCGGAGATCGTGGAACCGGCGAGCGACCGCGAGGCGGGGCAGGGTCTCGTAGAAGATGTGGCCGAAATTCGCCCGGCCGCCGATGAAGATCACCTCCTCCTCGACGGTCGTCGCTGGCGCGCCGACGTCGATGGACACCCCGCCCTCGCCGAAGACCGGCGACAGGTCCTTCATGTCCTGGCCCAGCGCGTCGTTGCGATGGGTGAGGCCGAAGGGCATCAGCGTATCGTCCGCGGTCAGGACGTCGCCGCTGCGCGAGACGATGCGGACGTCGCGCATCCGCGCGACGAAGACGTGCGGGAGAGGGAGCGGGAACGCGACCGCCCCGCAGGTCGCGCAGGAGGCGCGTGGCGGGCGCGGGCTGGCAGATGTGGGTCACCATGCCGTCCGCCGCGGGAAGGGGCTCGCGGAAGGTCCTGATCTGGGCCTGGACTCGCATGGCGCACGGAGACTGCGGGAACCAATTGGACATTGAATGTTCCCACCGGGTGGGAGAAGCATTTTCTGGCCCGCCCCCGCGCCCCCGGATCCCCGATGTCCGCCCCCCGGCTCGACCGCATCTTGGCCCTTCCCGCGTTCCGGGAGAGCGCCGTGCACCGCACCGTCGACGCGGTGCCGATCGGGTTCGTCGACATCGGCGCCCGCGGCGGGACGCACCCGATCATGGACCCGCTGGCCGGGGTCACGGCGGTGCTGGCCTTCGATCCCGACCCCGAGGAGGGGCGCGCGATCCGCGCCGCACAGGCGCGTGCCCCGCGGTGGGTGCGAGTGGAGGTGGAGGCCGCCGCCTCGCCACCCGGTCCGGGGAGGCGGTCCTGCATCTGGCGAAGGCCCCCGTGAACCACTCGCTGCGCCCGGCCAACCCGGACTTCGCCGCCCGCTACGACATCCCGGGCCTCGCCCCGGCCGGCACGGTGACCGTCCCCGCCGTCACGCTCGACGAGGCGGTGTTCGGCGCGCGGCCCGCCGAGCCCTTCTGGGGGGAGATCGTCAAGTCCGATGCCCAGGGCTGCGATCACGACCTGCTGACCGGGGCCACGCGCACGCTGGCGGAGCGCACGGTGGCGCTGGTGGTGGAGTGCACCTTCCTCGAGGCCTATGCGGGGCAGAAGCGGTTCTCGGAGACCGAACTCCTGCTGCGGGACGCCGGCTTCGCCTTCTACGGTTTCCTCACCCTGAACAGCCGGTCGCGGCGGCTGGTGGACAAGCGCAAGGCGCAGGGGCGCGAGCGCCTGTTCTACGGCGACGCGGTGTTCCTGCGCGACCCGCTGCCGTCGGGCGGCGGTCGCCCGCTCTCGGAGCGCCAGCAGCACGTGCTGTTCTGCGCGGCGCTGCTGTTCGGCTACCTGGACTTCGCCCTCGACCTCGCCCTGTCCACCTGGGCCGCCGGCGATCCGGCCGAGGCCGCCCGGATCCGCGCGGTCGTCGCCGCGGTGGGTGCGCCGGAGGAGGACCAGGTGGCCGAGCTGCGCGCGCTGCTGGCCGCGGTGGAACGGGCGCCGGAGGAGGCGCTGGTGCGGATCGGCAAGTTCGTCGACCGCCGTCGCACCCTCGCCAGCTACGACGAGGTGCGACTGCCGGAGTGAGATCGTCCGTCCTCAGCCGGTCGGCAACAGGTCGGCGTAGGCGCGGGCCGAGGCGCGGACCTGGGACCAGGTGGTCGGCAGGAGGGTGGCGCCTTCGGTGTCGAGGCGCACCGGCACGTGCAGCAGATCGCGCAACGCGTCCTGCACCGCCTCGCGCCGCCCGGGCGGCACGTAGAACAGCATGAAGCCCGCGGTGCCCGCTCCCAGAAGCTTGCCGCCCAGCGCCCCGGCGGCGCGGGCGCGGGCGTAGATGGCATCGATGCCGTCGTTGCTGACCAGCGCGCTCAGCTGGCGCTTGAGCTGCCAGGTCTCGTCCAGCAGATGGCCGAAATCGTCGAGGTCGCCGCCATGGAGGACCTTCGTGGCCTGGTCGACCAGCGCGCGCATCCGGTGCAGCTGCGCCTCGCGCGCGCCGATGTTGGCGACGAGGTCGGCGGCCACCTCCGAGCCCATGCGGCTGAGCCCGGTGTAGAACATCATCATCCGCTCCTCGAGCGCCCGGACGCGCGCGGGATCCGCGGCCACCGGGGTGACCCGGATCGTGCCGTCCGTGTCGAAGTCGATCACGTTCAGCCCGCCGTGGGCCGCCGCCACCTGATCCTGCGAGCCGACGTTGTCGCGCAGCCGGTTCTGTTCGAGGTCGATCGCCGCCAGCGCCAGATCGTGCCGGCCGATCGCCTCGCCCCGCAGCGCCTTCAGCGCCAGGATCAGCCCCACCGCGAAGGAGGAGCTCGATCCCACGCCGGTCCGTGCCGGCAGGTCGCCCTGGTGGTGGATCTCGACCCCCGTGGCGTCGGTGTAGCCCAGCATCGCCAGCCCCTCGCGGACGGCCGGATGCAGGATCTCACCGATCGACTGCACCGTCTCGATGTGGGACCAGACGATCCGGTGCCGGACGTTGAAGAAGGGCGGCAGATAGCGGGCGGTGACGTAGCAGTACTTGTCGATCGTGGTCGAGAGCACACGACCCCCGTGGCGGCGGGACCATGCGGGGTAGTCGGTGCCGCCGCCGAAGAAGGAGATGCGGTAGGGGGTCCGGCTGATGATCATCGCGCGTGCCCTCCCATCCCTCAGAACGGGCCCTTGAAGCGCTTGTAGACGTCGGACATCGAGCGCTCCTCCGGCAGCGGCACGCCGTGGTCGGGGCGGCCGCGCACCAGCCGCGCCGCCCGGTCCACGAGGTCGCCGAGGTTCGGGTAGAACATGTCCTCCAGCGACTTCGCGGTCGGGCACGACGCCCAGGCCATGCCGAGCGTCGCCACGGGCGCCCGCAACGCGCCGGGATCCTCCTCGGCGACGATGCGGCAGACCTCGGCCGCGACGCCGTAGGGCAGCCAGCTCGTGTCGGCGACGAGCAGGCGTCCGGTGCGGCGCACGCTCTCCATGATCAGGGCCCGGTCGGGGTGCGACGGGCAGTGCAGGTCGACGATCTCCGCCTCGATCCCCGCCTCGGCGAGGTGGCGGGCGGCGCGCTGGGCCTCCAGCACCATGATCGAGGTGGCGACGATGGTCAGGTCCCGGCCCCGGCGCACGAGGCGCGAGGCCAGCGGGTCGGCCGGCGCCTCCTCCTCGTCGGTGCGGAAGTTGAGCCCGTACATCAGCCGGTGCTCGAAGCTCAGGACCGGGTTGCGGACGTTGCGGACGACGTGGGCGTAGGTGTCGACGATCGCCCGCGGCGTGCTGGGCATCACCACGATCAGGCCGGGGATGTGGGCGAACAGCGACTGCAGGCTCTGGGAATGCTGGGCGCCCTGGCCCCAGCTGCGCCCGATCACCATGCGGATCAGGAGCGGCACCTCGTAGCGCCCGCCGAACATGTAGCGGTACTTGGCGGCGAGGTTGACGATCTGGTTGGTGGCGAGCAGCGCGAAGTCGGCCCGGATGTGGGTCATGATCGGGTAGAGGCCGTTCAGCGCCGCCCCGATCGCGATGCCCGTCATCCCCTCCTCGGCCAGCGGCACGTCGAACACCCGGTCGGCGCCGTAGGCCTCGGCCAGCCCCAGCGTGGTGCCGAAGGTGCCCTTGTGGTCGTCCACCCCCTGGCCGAGGATGATCGTGTCCGGACGGCAGGCGAGCGCGTCCTCCATCGCGTGGCGCAGCGCGTCGCCATAGCTCATCAGCGGCGGCAGGGCCCGGACCGGCGGCGTCATCGTCGGGATCTCAGAGGACATCGGTCAGCAGTTCCTCGCGCCCGGGCCACGGGCTGTCCTCGGCGAAGGCCATCGCCGCCTCGATCTCGGCCAGGATGCCGGGCGTCAGCCGCGCGACGCGCGCGGCGTCGACGGTCAGCGGATCGCGCGCGGCCCAGGCCCGCACGTCGGTCTCGCTGCGATAGCCCGCCTGGAAGTCCTCGCCGGTGCCGACGTGTTCCCGGAACCGGCAGGTCCGGATCTCCAGGAACTCGGGCCCGCCGCCGGCGCGGATCCGCTCGACCGCCGCCGCCGTCGCGTCGCGGACCGCGCGCGGGTCGTGGCCGGCGTCCACCTCGTCGACCGGGATCCCGTAGGTCCGGGTCAGTTCGCCGATCCGGTAGGCCTGCCGGGCCGAGAGCGCGGAATGGACCGCGTAGCCGTTGTTCTCGCACACCAGCAGGACCGGCAATCGGTGCAGGGCGGCGAAGTTGACGCTCTCGTGATAGACACCTTCTTCCGTGGCGCCGTCGCCGAACACGGCAAGAATGACCTGTCCCGTCTTCCGGCGCTTGGCGGCCAGCGCGGCGCCGACCGCGTGGGGGATGGTGCTCGCGACCACGGCCGAGCTTCCCATGAAGCCGACCTCGGGGGCGGTCAGGTGCATCGACCCGGCCTTGCCCTTCGCCCCGCCCGTCACCTTCCCGTACAGCTCTGCCATCATCAGCTTCAGATCGCCGCCCTTGGCCAGGTAGAAGGCGTGGCTGCGGTATGTGCCGAACAGCAGGTCCTCGCGACGGATCGCGGCGCAGACGCCGACCGCCACCGCCTCCTGCCCGATCGACAGGTGCACCGGGCTCTGGATGCGGTCGGTCGGATAGATCTCGATGATCTTCTCCTCCACGAGGCGGATGCGCAGCGCCTCCCGGAACATCGCCTCGTCGTCGTTGCCTCGCTCGTCCATGCCCCGGCCCGTTCCGACCCCCCGCCGCCCCGGTTCCGGGGCTGGTTCGCGTGCAAGCCAAGCAAGATCGGTGCCGGGGCGGTCCGGTGCCGACGGCCGCGCCGTCAGCGCACGAGGAAGCGGCTTCCCTCGCGTGCGACGCGGTCGCGCCAATAATCCAGCAGATCGCCCATCGTCCGCTCGTAAGGAATCCGTGGCGTCCACCCGGTGTGTGCGGTGAAGCGCGTGGTGTCGGGCACCTGGAGGTCGGCGTCGATGGGGCGCAGCCGGTCGGGATCGACCTCGATCCGGATCTCGTTGGCCCGCGGGGAGAAGCCGATCAGCGTCTTCAGCACCGCCTCGATGGTGCAGCTGTAGGTGCCGCCGATGTTGTAGACGGCCCCCGGAACCGGGTCGACGGTCAGCAGCATGTGGTAGGCCCGCACCGCGTCGCGCACGTCGGCGATGGTGCGCAGCGACTGCAGGTTCCCGACCTTCACCACCGGCTCGATCGCCCCCGCCTCGATCAGCGCGATCTGCTTGGCGAAGCTCGACTCGGCGAACACGTCGCCGCGCCGGGGGCCGGTGTGGGTGAACATGCGCGTCACCATCACCGTCATCCCGTACGCCTCGGCGTAGAAGCGGCCGACGAGATCGGTCCCGACCTTGGAGATCGCGTAGGGCGAGGCGGGATGGAAGGAGCAGTCCTCGTCGATGGGCAGCTTCTCCTTCGGCACCCGGCCGAAGACCTCGGAGGAGGAGCAGACGTGGATCGTCGCGTCCGGCCGCACCGTCCGCAGCGCGTCGAGCACCCGGACGGTGCCCTGCACGTTGGTGTCGAGCGTGTCGAGCGGCGCGTCGAAGCTGGTGCGCGGGAAGCTCTGGGCGGCGAGGTGGAAGACGTAGTCGGGCCGGCTCTCCTCCACCACCCGGCGGATGCCGAGTTCGTCCCGGAGGTCGCCGTAGAGGAGCCGGATCCGGTCCTTGCGGTTGATCCGGTCCACCAGCCCCGCGAGGTTGTCGAGGGGGCTGCGCCAGCGGCACATCCCGTCGATCTCCCAGTCGGTCTCGGCCAGGAGGTGTTCGGCGAGGTGGGAGCCGACCATGCCGGTGACGCCGGTGATCAGCGCGCGGGGCCGTCGGGACAAGGGTGCCTCCTCAGCGGGGGTGGGCGGCGCCGTGGGCGCGGTACCAGTCGAGGGTGCGGGCGAGGCCCTCGCGCAGCGGGATCCGCGCCCGGAACCCGTAGCGCTCGGCCGCCAGCGTCGTGTCGATCAGCCGGATCGGGATCATCTGCGGCTTGGTCGCGTCGTAGCGGACCTCGACGTCCCTCTGGCCGGCGATGTCGAGCAGCGTCTCCAGCACCGCGCGCACGGTGACGCCGGTCCCGGAGGCGACGTTGACGGCGTCGAAGCGCTCCACCTGCCCGAACACGGCCAGCATCCCGTCGAGGAAGTCGTCGACGTGGATCAGGTCCCGGACGTCGTCGCCCGTCCCCCAGATCGTCATCGGGTTCTCGCCGGTCGCCACCCGCCGGATCAGCGCGGCGGTCACGTGCGAGGTCTTCGGATCGAACTTGTCGAAGGGGCCATAGATGTTGGACGGGCGGATCACGACGCAGGGCATGGCGGGCGTGATGCGCTCGGCGTAGGTGCGGCACAGCACCTCGGCGTAGCGCTTCATCCAGCCCACCGCGAAATAGGCGTCGTAGGGGTCGCCCTCGAACATCTCCGCCTCGCGCACCGGCCGGTCGCCGGACGGCGGGTAGGCGGCGCTGCTGGAGACGAAGCAGAACTTGGCGACCTTCGCCTCCCAGGCCGCCTGGAGCATCTGGGTGTTCATCAGGACATTGGGCGTGACCTGGGCCAGCGGCGTGCGGGCCATCACCGCCGCTCCCGCCGTACTGGCGGCATTCATGAACACGAAGTCCATGCCGGCGACGGCGCGCGCGCAGTCCTCGCCGCGGGTCAGATCGACCGGCATCCAGTCCACGGTCGGCTCGTCCGCGGGCGGCGGGGTGCGGAAGACGGTCGCCCGCACGCGGGCCCCCTCGGCGACGAGACGGCGCACGAGGTTGCGGCCGATGAGCCCGGACGCTCCCGTCACCAGGACCCGCGCGCCGTCAAACATGAGGGGCCTCGTCGTCGCGCCGGGACAGGATCGGGGCCTTGACGGGCCACCAGATCCCCACCGCCGGGTCGTCGTAGCGCAGGGTGAACTGGGAAGCGCGGTCGTAGAGCGTGGTCTGCTTGTAGTGGAAGATGGCCGTCTCGCTCAGCACCACGTGGCCGTTGCCGAAGCGCGGCGGGACCAGCACCGACAGCCGGTTCCGGTCCGACAGGGTGAAGCCCTCCCAGCGGCGGTACTGCGGCGAGGCGGGGTCCCAGTTGACGACCGCCAGATAGAAGGTCCCGTACAGGCACGAGATCAGCTTCCACGTCTTGCCGTCGCCGTGGATGCCGCGCAGCACGTGGCGGGAGGAGGTGGAGATGTCGTCCTGCAGGAACTCCTGCGTCAGGCCCGCGGCGTGGAACAGGTCGCGGTTGTAGATCTCCACGTAGGTGCCGCGGAAATCCTCGAAGTTGGTCGACGGCTCGACCAGGAGGACGCTGTCCAGCGTCGTCCGGCGGACGGCCAGGGTGGGGGTCTGGGTCACGGCAGCCTCATCCGCGGAAGTAGTTGACCTTCATCTCGTGCTCGCCGGCGTTGGCGAGGTACCAGTCCCAGGTCTCCCGCAGGCCTGCCTCCAGGCTGGTCGCCGGATCGTAGCCCAGCGTGGCGCGGGCGCGGGCGATATCCATCACCCGGCGCGGGAAGCCACCCGGCTTGGTCGCGTCGAACGCCGCCTCGAAGGGGACGACCCGCTGCAGGGTCTCCACCAGGGTCCGGATCGACACCCCCTCGCCGCTGGCGAGGTTCACCGGCCGGCCCCCGGTCCCCTTCACGAGAGCCAGGATCACGCCGACCGCCACGTCGCGGCTGAAGGCGAAGTCGCGCACCGCCGACCCGTCCCCCCACACCGTCACCGGCCGGTCGCCGCGGCGCACCTTGGCCATCAGGGTGGGGATCACCATCGCGTTCTCGGGGTCGAAGTTGTCGCCCGGGCCGTAGACGTTGCAGGGCCGGACGACCGCGAAATTGTCGAGCCCGTACTGCTGGGCGTAGGCGCGGACCTGCATCTCGGCCATCCGCTTGGCCCAGCCCGGGAACATGTCCATGGGCGGGCCGGTCTCGATGTCGTCGGGCTCGGAGAAGACCTCCGCGGCCTCGTAGGCGCCGATCGAGCTGGTGTAGACGACCCGGGCCGCCCGGTTCACCCGCGCCGCCTCGAGCACGTTGGTGTTCATCATCAGGAGCGGCACGAAGAAGCTCGCCGGCTTCGCCTTCGTCACCTCGACAGAGCCCTTGATGCCGGCCACGTGGAAGACGTCGTCGGCGCCCTGGGTGACCGACTTGCAGGTCGCGAAGTCGCACAGGTCCGCGTGCACGTGGGTCGCGCGCGGATCGACCGTGATCCGGTCGAGCGAGACGCAGGTGACGTGGGCGCCGGCGTCGCACAGGAGCGTCACGATCTGCCGGCCGATCATGCCGGTTCCCCCCGTCACCACCACGTGGCGGCCGCGGAATTCGTCGCGTAAGGGCTCGGGAAGCATGGGCGGATCTTTCTCGCGGGGCAGGACGGGGCTGAGAGGCGCCCTCAGCCCCGCGGCGGCTGGTCGGTGAGCCACCTTATCGTATCGGCCAGCCCGTCCCGCAATTCGAAGCATGGGACGAAGCCGAGGCGCTCGCGGGCCCGGTCGACGGCGATCCGGCGGACCGGGACGGTGGTGGGCTTGGTCGCGTCGAAGACGAGAGAGGCCGGCCGGTGCCCCGCCGCCTCCAGCACCGCCGTCACGAGGTCGGCGACCGTGACCGCGACGCCGGCGCCGACATTGATCGGCACCGCGTCCGCCGCCAGCTCGACCGCGTCCACCAGCGCGCGGGCGACGTCGGCGGCATGGACGAAGTCGCGCACGGCCGTCCCGTCGCCCCAGACCACGAACGGGTCCTCGCGGGCGAGCGCGCGGCCGATCAGCCCCGGAATCACGTGGGCGCCCGGGCCGAACCGGTCGCGCGGGCCGTAGATCGCCGCCGGGCGGATCACCGCCGCCGGAAGCGCGCCGGTCGCGGTCAGGTGCGCCGCGACCTTCTCCAGCGACCGGTTCATCCAGCCGAGCCCGGCCCAGGCGGGGGAGGGCTCGCCGTCGAACCCCTCCTCCTCGCGCATCGGGTAATCGCCCGGGGGGTAGACGGTGGTGCTGCTGACCACGCCCACCCGCGGCACGCCGGCCAGCGCCGCCGCCTCCAGCAGCTGGACCGCGGTGGCCAGCGTCTGGGTCACCTGGGCGACGGAGCGGCCGATCATGCCGGCGCCGCCGACCACGCCCGTGCACAGGTAGACCCGCTCCATCCCCTCGACGAAGGCGGCCGCGACGGCGGGGACGCGCAGGTCGCCCTCGACCGTCGCGTCGGCCGGCACTTCCGGCGGCAGGGGGCTCCGGTGGCGCGAGACCCGGACGACCGCCCCCTCGGCCGCGAGAAGGGCGGCCACGTGGCTGCCGAGGAGGCCGGACGCCCCCGCGACCGCCACCCGGCGGCCGGCCAGGGAGGGGCGGGCCGGGGTGGGGCGGTCGGGGGTCACGCCGGGGTCCAGGCGGTGAAGGAGTGGCACTCGTGGTAGAGGCTGCCCCAGCCGAGCCGGCGCACGTCGAGCAGGCGGATCAGGCCCTCGGCCTCCAGCGCCTGCAGACGGGTCAGGAACCCGTCGAGATAGTCGCGGTGCCGATGGTAGCGGATCGCCAGCCGGTCCGGCAGCCGGTCCGGGTCGTAGTGCTCGAGCGTCGGCTCCATGTGCACGCACAGGCGCGGGCGCCGTTCCAGCAGGAAGTCGAGGAAGGGGCCGAACCGGGGCCCGACCTGCTCCAGCGCGCAGAAGGTCGCGACCGCGTCGCCCGGGCCCAGCGCCAGGTCCGGGTCGGGGGCGAAGAAGTCGAAGCGCCGCCCGGTCAGGCGGAAGCCGTGCTTGGCGGCGATCTCGTCCACCAGCGCGACGGCCGCCGGCGCCCAGTCGAGTCCCACCGCCGCCTTGGCGGGAAAGGCGCGCGCGAAGGCGGCGAGGTTGAAGCCGCTTCCGCAGCCGAACTCGAGCAGCCGGTCGCAGTCGCCGAGGAAGGTGCGGAACATCCAGTCCCGGAACACCTCGAAGGCGGCGAGCTCGAACCGCGGGTCGGCGGCCTCGGCGTAGTCGCCGTGCAGCCGCACGATCGGCGAGGCGCCGATGAAGGTCGGCTCGAGCGCCGCGAGATCGTGGCCCGAGGAGCGGAACCGGGCCGCGGTCTCGCTCCAGGCGCTCTCCCAGATGCCGTCGCGGTGGGCGCCGACCTGCTGGAACCCGCCCTCGATCCGGTCGAGGACGCCGAGGATCACACGGTCGCGCTCGTCCCTGGAGAGGCGCCGGTAGGCGAAGGGACCCGCCGCGGCGAGCGCCCGGGTGGAGGCCGGCAGGTCGGCCTCGGACACACCGAAGGCGCGGGCGAAGTCGGCCGGGGTCAGGCGGGCGGTCGCTCCGTCCATCGGGCCCACCGTCAGCCGCGGACCGGGAAGGCTTCGCGCTTGGCCGAGAACCCGGCCCGGTAGGGCACGCCATCGCGGATGTAGGTCATCAGTAGCACGTGACGGAACCGGGTCAGGCTGGTGTTGTCGTGCGAGGCGTGGCCGACGTGTCCGTGGATCAGCACCACCGACCCTCGGGTCGCCACCACGTCCATCGGCCGATAGCTCTCGGGCAGCACCGCCTCCTGGCGATTGGCGTTGGGATCCTGGCCGAAGGTCGAGGTCTGCTCCACCGGCCGCACGTCGAGGAGGGGCTCGCGGTGGCTGCCGGGGTAGACGATCAGCGAGCCGTTGCGCGGATCCACGTCGTCGAGCGCGAGCCAGGCGGAGCCGAAGGCGTCCTGGGGCGCCTGAACGTAGTGGTTGTCCTGGTGGACCGTGAAGCCCTTGGTGCCGGGGCGGCCGAAGAAGAACTGGGTCTGCAGCCCGAGGACCGTGCCGCCCAGGATGCGGTCCATGATGGCGAGCAGCGCCGGCTTGCACATCGCCGCCAGGAGGGCCGGCTCGTGCCGGTGCGGGTTCATGGTCGGCACCAGCGTGCCGTCCTGCGCCGCGGGAAGCCGTTCGGCCGTCGCGACGATGTCCGTGCACTCGGCCACCGAGAAGAGGTCGGGCTCGATGAAGAAGCCGTTCTGCACGAAACGAGCGTGCGCGGCGTCGGGATCTTTCGCGAAGGTCGGACCCATGGCATCAGTTCTTTGCGATCTCAAAGCCGGAAACTGTAGTCCCGGCCTTGGGTGCGAGTCACCCACCATCGGGTCGCGGGTCGGTTCCCTTCCGGGGACGCGCCCCGTCCCCCTCCAGCGAGGCCCCCATGGCCCCCACCGGCACCGACAGCCTGCTCGCCCACCCCGACTTCGCCCGCCTGCCGGTCGCGGCGGCGCTGCGCACGATCCCGCTGGGGTTCGTCGACGTCGGTGCACGCGGGGGAGCGCACCCGGTGATGGAACCGGTCGCCGGCGCGACCGCCGTCCTCGCCTTCGACCCCGACGCGGACGCGCTGGCGGGGCTCCGCGCGGGCGAGGGGGGGGCGGCCTGGGCGGCCTACGACGTCGACCCGAACGGCCTGGCGGCCTTCGAGGGCGAGGCCATGCTGCATCTGTGCACCGCCCCCACCAACCATTCGCTGCGGCCGACGAACGCTGCGATCGTCGCCCGTTACGCGATGGCGAAGTTCCTGCCGGCCGGAACGGTCACGGTGCCGGTCACCACCCTCGACGCCGCGATCTTCGGGATGCGGCAGGGCCGGGCGGGGCTGGGCGAGGTGCTGAAGATCGATACCCAGGGGACCGAGCACGAGGTGCTGACCGGCGCCGTCCGCACGTTGGGCGAGCGCACGGTGGCGGTGCTGGCGGAGGTCGCCTTCCTGCCGATCTATGAGGGGCAGGCCCTGTTCTCCGACGTGGAGGCGCTGCTGCGCGGCCACGGCTTCTCCTTCCTCGGCTTCACCGCCGTCTTCCACCGCTCGCGCAAGCGGGTCGACAAGCGCCGCTCGACCGGGCGCGAGCGCTGGCTCTACGCCGACGCGCTGTTCGTGAAGGACCCGCTGCCGGGCGGCGGCGGCGTCCTGGACGATCGCGGCAAGGGGGTGCTGTTCACGGTGGCGCTGCTGTTCGGCTACTTCGACTTCGCGCTCGAGGTGGCCGACGACCTGTGGGCCGACGCGCCGACGCACCGGGAGGCGGCGGGGCGGCTGGTCGCCGACCTGTCCCGCGCCGATCCGGCGGCGACGGGGGAGCGGGTGGCAGCCCTGGCAGCGACCGTGGCGGCGGCGCCCGGGGACGCCAACGTCCTCGCTGGACGGTTCGTCGATTCCCATCGTACAGCTTTCGATTATTCCGACGTGCCCGATTGAGGGATGAACCGATGAACACGGCCCAGGCCGGCCCGGACCTGCTCTCGGGGCGGGTGGTCTGGATCACAGGCCTGTCGGGCGCCGGTAAGTCGACGCTGGCCCGCGCCCTCCAGGCGCGGCTGCGGGCGGCGGGCGGCAATCCGATCCTCGTCGACGGGGACGCCGTGCGGGCCCTGATGCCGGGGCCGACCGGACACGACCGCGCCGCCCGCCTCGCGCTGGCGTACTTCAACGGCCGCCTGTGCCGGATGCTGGCCGACCAGGGCCACGACGTGCTGTGCGCCACCATCTCGCTGTTCCACGAGGTCCAGGCCTGGAACCGGGCCCACATCCCGCGCTACGTCGAGGTGTTCCTCGATGTCGGTCTGGACGAGCTGCGCCGCCGCGACCCGCGGGGCCTCTACGCCCGCCATGCCCGCGGCGAGGTGCGCGACGTGGTGGGGCTCGACCTCCCGGCGGAGTTCCCGCTCCGCCCCGACCTGCGGCTCGTCCCCGCATCGCTCCCGGACATGGCGTCGGCCGTGGTTGCCGCCCTGGAGGCCCCGGCCCCATGACCGATCCCCCCGTCCTCGCCGGCAAGGGCCGGACGCTCGACGCCCTCTCCGGCCGTCTGCGGACGGCCCGGATCCTGCCGCTCGTCCGGCTGAGCGTGGACCGCTGGCGGAAGACGCGGGATCCGGGCGCGGTCGTCGCCCGCCTGGGCGAAGGGCCCCTCATCGTGCGGTCGAGCGCCGCCGGGGAGGACGGCGCGACGGCGTCGCTCGCGGGTCGCTACCTCTCGGTCCCCGACGTGACCGGGGTCGCCGCACTGGCCGAGGCGATCGACCGCGTCGTCGCCTCCTACGGCACCGGCGATCCGCTGCGCGACGAGGTCCTGGTCCAGCCCCAGCTGCGCGGCGTCTCGTGCGCGGGCGTCGTCTTCTCGCGCGACCCGAACACCGGCGCGCCCTATCGGGTCGTGAACGTCCACGACGGTGCCGACACCGCCGCGGTGACCGCCGGCAAGGCGGGAACCCGGACCGTGGTGCGTTCGGTCGCCGCACCCGTTCCGCCGCCGCCCGACCTCGCCGGCGTCTTCGCCCTCGTCGAGGAGCTGGAGGGGCTGTTCCCGGACGTCCCGCTCGACGTCGAGTTCGCCGTGGCGGACGGGTCGCTCCACCTCCTTCAGGTCCGGCGCCTGACCGCCACCCCCGCCGTCGTCCCGCCCGAGGCGCACGGGCGGACCCTCGCCCGCGTCGCCGACAGGATCGCGGCCGGCCGCCGCCCGCACCCCTTCCTGCACGGCCGTACGACGGCCTACGGGGTCATGCCCGACTGGAACCCGGCCGAGATGATCGGGGTGCGGCCGCGGCCGCTGGCGCTGTCCCTCTACCGGGAGCTGGTGACCGATTCGATCTGGGCCTACCAGCGGCACAACTACGGCTACAAGAACCTCCGCAGCTTCCCGCTGATGGTGGACTTCTGCGGCCTGCCCTACATCGACGTCCGCGTCAGCTTCAACTCCTTCGTGCCGGCGGACGTCGACGACCGCCTCGCCGGCCGCCTGGTCGACCATTACGTCGAGCGGCTTCTGGCCGCGCCGGAGCTGCACGACAAGGTCGAGTTCGAGATCGTCTTCTCCTGCTACAGCTTCGATCTCGACGACCGCATGGCGGTGCTGGCCGATGCCGGATTCTCCGCGGACGACCGGGCGGCGCTGACCAACAGCCTGCGGCGCCTCACCAACCGGATCATCGATCCGCGCACCGGCTTATGGCGGGCCGACCGCGACCGGATCGAAACGCTCGACGTGCGCCGCGCCCGGCTCGACACCGCCGCTCTCGGCAGCGTCGAGCGCCTCTACTGGCTGCTCGAGGACTGCAAGCGGTACGGCACCCTGCCCTTCGCGGGCCTCGCCCGGGCCGGCTTCGTGGCGGTGCAGATCCTGAAGTCCCTGGTCGCCGTCGGCGTGTTCTCCCCGGCGGACTACGACGCCTTCATGGGCGGCCTCTCCACGGTGTCGGGCCAGCTCGCCCGCGATATCCGCACGCTGGACCGGACGGCGTTCCTCGCCCGCTACGGACACCTCAGGCCCGGCACCTACGACATCCGTTCCCTGCGCTACGACGAGGCGCCCGACCTCTACTTCGATTGGGAGACGGCGCGCACGGCCCGGGCGGCGGAGCCGGACCGACTTTTCGCGCTGAGCATCCCGCAGATGCGGGAACTCGCCCATCTGCTCTCGGCCCACGGCCTCGAACCCGACGTGGTGGGTCTGCTCGATTTCCTGCAGGCTGGAATCGAGCTGCGGGAAGCCGCGAAGTTCCGCTTCACCCGCAACGTCAGCGATGCGCTCTCCCTTCTGGCCGACTACGGCACCTCGCTCGGTTTCGACCGCGAGGACATGTCCTTCGTCGACGTGCGCACCGTCTATCGCCTCCAGGGCGGCAGCGACGATCCGTGCGCCCTGATCGGCGCCGCCGTCCAGGAGGGGCGGCGACGCCATGCCGAGACCCTGGGGCTCTGGATGCCCCCCGTCGTTCGCGATCCCGTCGACGTCTGGCAGTTCGAGGTGCCGGCGACCGTCCCGAACTTCGTCACCCAGAGATCCATAACGGCGCCCGTGGTCTCCCACGCGAACCGGGACCGGTTGGCCGGTGCCATCGTGGCCATCCCCAACGCCGATCCGGGTTTCGACTGGCTCTTCTCGTGGCCGATCGCCGGGCTCGTCACGGCATACGGCGGCGCCAACTCGCACATGGCGATCCGGGCCGGGGAGTTGGGCCTGCCGAGCGTGATCGGCGCCGGCGAGGCGCAGTTCGCCCTCTGGTCGCGCGCTGCCCTGCTGCGGATCGACTGCGCGGCCCGCCGGGTGGAGGTGCTGCGGTGAGGCCGGCGGTGGTCGCGGTCAGCCAGCGGGTGGATACGCATCCGGACCGCGGCGAACGGCGCGACGCGCTGGACGGGCGGATGATCGCCTGGATCGTGGCGACCGGCGCCCTGCCGGTGCCGGTGCCCAACGCGCTCGCGGAGGTCGGTTCACTGGCGGGCTGGCTCGACGCAGTGCGGCCGGACGCGCTGCTGCTCTCGGGCGGGAACGACATCGGCGCGGAGCCGGCGCGCGACGCGACCGAGCGGACCCTCCTCGCCTGGGCGGTCGCGGGACGGCGGCCGGTCCTGGGAATCTGCCGGGGCCTGCAGATGATTGCGACGGAGGCCGGCGGCACGCTCGTCCGTCGGTCCGGTCACGCCGGCACGCGGCACGGGATCGTGCCGGAGACGGGGGCGGCGCGGACGGTGAACAGCTATCACGACTTCGGGCTCGGCGACCTGCCGCCCGGCTACCGGGCGACGGCGACGGCCGAGGACGGGACGATCGAGGCGGTCCGGCACGCCGATCTGCCATGGGAGGGATGGATGTGGCATCCGGAGCGCGAGGACGCGTTCGAGCGGAGGGATCTCGACCGGGCGGCGGCCCTCTGGAGGGCGATCCCGTGCGGGCGGTGATCCTGGCCGCAGGCCGCGGCAGTCGTCTGGGCGCGCTCACCGACGACGGCCCGAAGGGGCTCGTGTCCCTCGCGGGCCGGCCCCTCCTCGACTGGCAGATCGCGGCTCTGCGAGCGGCGGGAATCGCGGACATCGCGCTGGTCACCGGCTACCGGGCCGAGCGGCTGCTTCCCTACGACCTGCCCTGCTTCCACAACCCGGACTGGGCGGAGACCAACATCGTCGCCTCGCTGGACCGCGCCGCCGACTGGCTGTCGCGCGTGCCCTGCCTCGTCAGCTACTCCGACATCTTCTACGAGCCGGCGGCACCGGCGATGCTGCGCGCCTGCGACGCCCCCTTGGCGATCACCTCGGGCGAGCGGTGGCGGGACATCTGGTCGGCCCGCTTCGCCGACCCGCTGGCCGATGCGGAGACCTTCCGCGTGGCCGCGGACGGGACCCTGGCCGACATCGCCGGCCGGCCGGCGTCGCTCGACGAGATCGAGGGCCAGTACATGGGTCTGCTGCGCTTCGAGCCGGCCGGCTGGACCGCTTTCCGCGCGGTCGCCGAAGCCACCGGACCGGACTGGCGGCGGCGGCTGCACATGACGGGCGCGCTCCGGGCCTGTCTCGACGCTGGAGGCCCGCCGGTCCGCGTCCTGCGCTACCGAGGGCGATGGGGTGAGGTGGACGAACCGTCCGACCTCCCAGTCTATGAGAAGGAAGGAATAGGATTCGATTGGCCTGGAGGGCACAAGTGACTAAGCAAATATCTCTTTCGGACCCAGCAAGTCTCGTTAAGTTGGCCATCTTCAACCATCAAAACGGAAATCTACAAGAGTCTGCCAGAATTCTACGCCGAGCAATCGGAATCGTTCCACCATATCCTCCAGCATTCGATGTATTCGCGGCCGTTCTTGTAGAACTCAAACAGTTCGCACCAGCCGTTACCGCCGCTCGGCGCGCCGTGGCGTTAGATCCAAGCAATTGGACGTTCGTCAGAACTCTGGCCATCGCGCTCACCCTGCAGGGTGAGCGGGAGTCCGCGATCCAGACGGTGGAAGCGGCTTGCGCTCAGATGTCCTCACCCTCTCCAGAACTGGTCCTACTCCTAGCCCGGCTGCTCGCCATTTCCGGGCGGATCGAGCAAGCCCTTACTCTGTTCGACAGTCTCCTTGACGCAGATCCCACAAACGAAGCTCTCAAGGGCGAACGGATCGACATCTACGGTAAGTTAACAACTGACGTGTCGGAACGACGGTCGTCGGGTGAGGCATTCGCTGTAGCGACGACAGGCCACCTCGTTCAAGACAATGGACGAAGCCTATTCTGGTTCAATACACCTCCCCCGGCTAAGGAAAGTCCTCGCTTCCTAGTCCTGACCTCGGGCAACTGTGGGGCGATTTGGTTCACTTCTGCTCTCAACATGCATCCCGCTATCCTTGCTAACTGCGGAATTGATCATCCTATTGAAAGCTTTTTCCACTATCCTATGAAAAAGGATGGGTCCCGCTTCCTGCGAGCGGCAAAACCTGAGCATTTCCAGTTTGGTGTGCGGCCCGAAGTCATGGGTCCTATTCTCGCGGAACACGGACTGACCCTGTCATTAAACCAAAGATTGTATCATCGGTTAGGCTGGTTCGTCTTCGACGAATTAGAATCTCTCCCACTAGCGGCAGCGCATCGCGTTGTCGGATCCGTTCATGCCTTTAGCGCGACTGAGTTTCTTGGTTACTATCGCCGGGACCCGGCCATTCTGGGTGGTCGACGGGTAGTAACGGCGAACATGATTCGCCATCCATTGACTCGGCATGAGTCAAATATCAAGGCATTCCTTGATTATCGACCTGAGCATATACGAATTTTAGCACAGCGATTAATGGATTCCAATCCTAATGAATATAAATTATTAGAGAGAAAATATAAAGTAGATTTGAGTGACTTAAGAACGCAAGCTGTAATTGTTTCTTTTAGGTATTATAATGTTCCAGGTCATCTTTCTAATGAAATAATATCATTTTCCTCTATGATTGCACTGAAGATGGAGGATCTTCAATCTGATAGGGATTATTTTTCAATGGCATTCTCTGTATTGACAAGAAAGAAGCTAAAAGTTGATCATTGTTATCTCGATGAAGTTTTTGATCCATACAATCTTGGATTGGGAAGGCGCGGCCCCACACCCCAAGGGACACGCCCCCCATCGGCTGAACGTCAATGGGAAATGTGGTCAGACTTTGAGCGGGATGAGTTCGTACGTTGCTGTCGAGCCAACGGCATCATCGAAGCTTATCAGCCCTATGGCTACGATTTCTCCTTCATGCGCTGATCCGCGGACGGACCGTCGCCCTACGCTACATGAGCCTTAGCCCGGATCATGCACGATCGGCCTGAAGTTCCCGCTTCGGCGTGGTGATTGTTCTCCGTTGGGTTGTGAGGACGCGGTTCGCCCTTCCGCCGCGTCGCGGGTTTCCAGATGGGGGGCTTGCGGT
>Ga0315907_10002011_pt1 | contig 26457 bp, 22 predicted proteins | sample LakEriMetagenome_3_FD_203525 | JGI IMG/M metagenome (GOLD analysis project Ga0315907, IMG submission 203525) | Freshwater fungal communities from buoy surface, Lake Erie, Ohio, United States - Buoy 12 MA123 | ecosystem: Environmental > Aquatic > Freshwater > Lake > Lake biofilm | place: USA...
CGATGATTGGTCAATATGCGCATGGTAACGAGCCTAGTCATCATATCACTTATTTGTATGCTTTTTCAGATACCCCAAAAACAGGTCAAAAATACATTCATAAAATCATCAACGAATTTCACAACAATACGCCAGATGGAATGATAGGAAATGACGATTGCGGTCAAATGTCGGCTTGGTATATTTTATCTACTTTAGGTTTTTATCCTGTAAATCCGGCTAATGGTAAGTTTGTATTGGGTGCACCGCAAGTAAAAAATGCAACGATCCATCTAAAAAATAACAAAAAATTCAGCATTAGTACTTCTAATTTTTCTGCAGAAAATTTTTATACAAATCATCAAAAACTAAACAATATAGAAGTAAGTACACCAATAATTAACTATTCGGATATTATAAATGGTGGTACACTCAACTTTCAAATGACAAATCAATACTAATTATGAGAAATATTCATAAAACACTATTAATTTTGACTTTATTCACTTTGACAATACATGGTCAAAACCAAAATAAAGTGGCTGAAAAATATCAAATACTACCTTTTGGAAGCATCAAACCTTCCGGTTGGTTGAAGACCCAAATGCAGAAAGATGTAGCGGGTTTTGTAGGGAACTTAGATAAATTGGTTCCAGACTTAATCAATGACCCCATTTACAGCACAGGAAGATTGCATAAAAATAGTACGGTTAAAGATTTAGGAAACAATAAAGAAGGTGATGCAGAAGGAAGTGAACAATACAAATGGTGGAACAGCGAAACACAATCCAATTGGTGGGATGGTTACATAAGAAATGTAATTCTTTTAAACGACAAAGCAGGTCTTAAAAAAGTCGAACTTTACGTACAAAAAGTATTGAAATCGCAAGATGAAGATGGCTATATTGGTATTTACGATAAAGAATTACGCTATAATTTCAATTCAGAAAATGGCGAGTTATGGTCAAAAGCTACTATGTATCGAGGATTACTAGCGTATTATGAGTATTCAAAAGATAAAAAAGTTTGGAATGCTTTAGTAAAAGCTGTTGATAATGTAATGAATAATTATCCAATAGGTAAATCAAGTCCGTTTTCATCTGGCAAAGCTTTTAATGGTGGTGTTTCACATGGCTTAACCTTTACCGATGTTTTAGATAAAATGTATCAAATCACAGGCAATAAAAAATACGTAGACTATGCCCTATTTTTATTTTTGGACTTTAGCAAAACCTATCAATCCGAAAAAGACGTTCAATTAAATAATATTTTAAATCCAAACTACAAACTACAATCGCATGGTGTGCATACCTATGAGCATTTACGTCCTTTATTAGTTGCCACTTATGCTGCTAATAATTCTGAATTACAAAAAGCACTAGAAATTTATATTCGAAGAATTGAACAGGCTACAACACTAACAGGTGGCGCTATTGGCGATGAATGGATTGCCGAAAGAACTGCAGATGCAACACATGTAGGCTATGAATACTGTTCGTTACACGAATTATTAGACAGTTATACCGTTTTATTACAAAAGCAAGGAAATCCTAAAACGGCAGAAACTATAGAAACTATTTTTTATAATGCAGCTCAAGGGTCTAGAAATCCTAATCATTCTTGTATTGCATATTTAAAGACCGATAATTCGTATGAAATGATGGGTACAAAAAATGGTGAAGTGGAGCCCAACCGGAATCAAACAAGATACAAATATTCACCTGCACATCAAGATGTTGCGGTTTGTTGCAATCCGAATGCAGGAAGAATAACACCTTATTTTATAGAAAAGGCATGGTTGAAGGAAAATGAAAACACCTTAGTAAATGTACTTTTAATGCCTAATTCTATAGAAACAAAAATTCAAAATCAATTCATAAAAATTGAAACCATAACGGAATATCCTTACGAGAATACATTTACCTTCAAAATTTCAAATCCAAATTACGCACAACCTATCATAAAAATTAGAAAACCATCTTGGGTTACTAAAGTTATAACTAATGAAAGCTATGTTTTGGAAAATGATTTCATAGTTATTGATAGAAAATTTGGTAAAGAAGACACGATTCAAATTGAGTTTACCGCTGAAATTCAAATTAAAGAAGATTCAAATAAAGAAAAATACTTTAGCTACGGCGCGTTATTTTATGCGAAACCCATCGAAGCCATTGAACAAAGAGGAAAATCCTATTTTACAAATTTTGATGATTTAACTTATAAACCAATAGATTCCAATCGCTTCCAATTTATAGAAGATAACGAAGCGACTTTTAGTAATGGTCAAATCAAAATCAAAGCAAAAAATAAAACCACCCATCAAATAGAGAACATTACTTTGATACCTTTTGGTAAAACGATTTTGAGACAAGTGAGTTTTTAAGAATGAAAAGAAATTTAAAAAAATATATCAAAATTCTTAAAATCTAAAAAATAATCTTAAAAGAAAATAATTTTTAAAATTAAAAATCAATTAACCATGAAAACACCATTTAACAAATTTATTTACTTAGGATTCCTAATTTTGGGCTCCTATCAAGCAATTTTTAACAACGATTATGTTCAAGCCGCTTCCTCCTTTGGTATTGGATTGGCATTTGACCCATTCGACCCAGAGCAAAAATGGAACGATAGACCGCAATGGCAAAAAGCAGTACTACTTATTCATCTTGGAATAACTACCGCTTTATTTGGATATGGTTTAGGAATTTTCAATAAATAGCAAAGAAATTTAGTTTTATATAAACTTGATAATTATAAAAAATTAATCAATAATAAAATGAATAAAATAATAGTAATAATAGCTTTATTTCTAGTTAACACAATTAACGCTCAAGAGTTAACATGGAAAAAACTACAAACAGAACCATATGCTGGAAAACAAGATGATGTCACTTTTGTAGATGAAAATACAGGATGGTATGTGAACGGCTATGGTAAAATATTTCACACAAAAGACGGTGGAACTACTTGGGAAAAGCAATTAGAACAAAAGGGTTCGTTTTTCAGAACTATAGCATTTTTAAATAAAGATGTTGGATTTGTAGGAACAGTTGGTACAGATTATTTTCCAAATGTAAACGATACCATTCCGCTTTATGGCACTAAAGATGGTGGCAAAACATGGAAACCAGTTCCATACAAAGGACCTTATGTAAAAGGACTTTGTGCCATTGACATCGTCAAAGAACAGTACATCAATCATGGCAATATTGATTTTAAATACCATATCTATGCAGTAGGAAGAGTTGGAAGCCCAGCAAACATAATGGTCTCGCATGATGGTGGTGAAACTTGGACTTCAAATACAATGAATCAAGATTGCAAAATGCTTTTTGATATTAAAATGTTTAATAAGAATGTTGGTTTTGTTTGTGCTGCAACAAATGAAGATATATCTCAATCCAATGCCTTAATACTTAAAACAACTGATGGTGGAAAGACATGGAATAAAGTATATCAATCTAGCCGACCTTATGAAACTACTTGGAAAGTATCTTTTCCTACAGAAAAAACAGGTTATGTAACCATTCAATCATATAATCTTGATCCTAATGTAAAGCAACAACGTGTAGCAAAAACAATTGATGGAGGCGAAACCTGGAAAGAAATTAATTTGGTAGAAGATCAAACTGCACGCGAATTTGGAATTGGTTTTATAGATGAAAATCATGGATTTATAGGTACTATTAATTCTGGTTTTGAAACTAAAGATGGTGGTGAAACCTGGACAAAAATTGATTTAGGAAGGGCTTGTAATAAGATAAGAATTTACAAGGACAATAAAAATAAAGTTTATGGATATGCAATTGGTGTTAATGTATTTAAACTATAGATAAATTCAATAAAATTAATATTCAGAGTATGAATAACTTTTATAATCAGCCAATACTATTCCAATGGATTAAATCTATTTTATTATTAATAGTAGGCATTTTACCAGCACTAGTAGTTATTGAAATTGGTTATTCTAATTCATTATATTACCTACTTTTCATATTTTATGTTCCAATTGCTCAATTTTCATTTACACCTTTTTATAAACTAGTTGGAGTTTACAGATATTATTCTCCTATGCTACTTGGTTATATGGCAAACGATCAACAAATAGATTTACACAGTGGCGCTAGTTTTGACTATTTATTTGTAATGAGAAAATATAAAACAGGTATTGAATTTAGGAATAGATTATTGTTGTATTATTTAGAAGGCATATTAAAAATTATACAGCTTATCGAAAATAATAGTATTCCAAAATCAGTAAATATTGTTGGAACGTCTTATTTTATTAATGAAAGGACTATAAATAAAATGGGATTTCAGAGTGTAAAACCTTCATTGTTTTATAGATTAAATCTATTTGTAAACATTATTGATTTAATTTGGATGAATTCGTTTTCACAAGGAAAGTTTTCAATTCCCAAATTATGGAATGTAAAAAAAGCAACTATATCTGGAGCAAAATTGATTGAAAATAAAAATTTAATTGAAAATATTTATGTTAACTTGAAATCAAGAATGAAAAAAGAAATTGATAAAAATTATTATTAATAAAAATATAAATTCATTTTAAAAGAAGGTTTTATTCAAAAGTCCAAAAAACAAATCTTCAATCTCCACAAAAGCACTTCATTAGAAGTGCTTTTTTTCTTTAAAACTGTCCTTTCAATAAACCTTTCAAATTTCCTATATTTGCATAAATTTTTAAATCATGCAACACATAATCGATCGCTTTGTAAGCTACGTAACTATAGATACCGAATCGGATGCGAGTTCAACTACTACTCCAAGCACCAAAAAACAATTGGACTTAGCCAATCTTTTGGTAAAAGAATTGAAACAAATTGGCCTAACCGAAGTTACCATTGACAAAAATGGATATGTAATGGCTACGCTTGAAAGCAATGTAAAACATAAAGTGCCTACCATTGGTTTTATTTCACATTATGACACCACGCCCGATTTTACTGGTGCCAATGTAAAACCTCAAATTGTAACCAACTACGATGGTGGCGACATCGTTTTGAATAAAAAACAAAACATCGTTTTATCGCCTGCCTATTTCAAAGATTTATTGCAATATAAAGGACAGACTTTAATTACTACTGACGGTACTACCCTATTGGGTGCCGATGATAAAGCCGGAATTACCGAAATCATGTCGGCGATGGAATACCTTATTCAACATCCTGAAATCAAACACGGGAAAATTCGCGTAGGATTTACACCTGATGAAGAAATTGGTCGGGGCGCACATAAATTTGATGTAGAACAGTTTGGTTGCGAATGGGCTTATACCATGGACGGAAGCCAAATAGGCGAACTAGAATATGAAAACTTCAATGCCGCTGGAGCTAAAATTACCTTCAAAGGAAAAAGTGTGCATCCGGGTTATGCTAAAGGCAAAATGATCAACTCAATGCTTTTGGCCAACCAATTCATTTCAAAATTACCTAAAAACGAAATTCCTGAAAAAACCAGAGGATATGAAGGGTTTTATCACGTGGTAGGTATTACTGGAAGCATTGAAGAAACTGTGGTTGAATTAATCATCAGAGATCACAGTGCTAAAAAGTTTAAAGACCGTAAAGAATTTGTGCAAGAATTGGCAATCAAATTCAATAAAAAATGGAAAAAACAATTTGGCGACGAAATTGTCATTGCCGAAGTAAAAGACCAATATTACAACATGAAAGAAAAAGTAAAACCTGTTTTTCATATTGTAGAAATCGCTGAAAAAGCCATGAAAGAATTGGGCATTAAACCCTTAATTAAACCCATCCGTGGTGGAACTGATGGATGCCAATTATCCTACAAAGGCTTGCCGTGTCCTAATATCTTTGCAGGCGGACACAATTTTCACGGAAAATATGAATATGTTCCAGTGGAAAGTATGGTAAAAGCCACCGAAGTCATCGTAAAAATTGCAGAACTTACCGCAAAAAAATAAACAATATAACGCTTTAATTTCAAAATAATATGTTTTTATCAACCGTTAAAAAAAGTAGTTTCGTTCTTTTACTAGTACTTTCAATCGCTAGTTTTGGACAAGAGAAACATTTAAAAAACATCAAGCAACTTACCTTTGGTGGTGATAATGCCGAGGCTTATTTTAGTCCGAAAGGCGATAAATTAACGCTTCAAGTAACTAATAAAGCATTTGGAGTTTCGTGTGACCAAATCTTCATGTTGGACTTACAAGCGCAAGAGTTCAATGAAAAAAGCTTGCAACTCGTTTCTACCGGAAAAGGAAGAACTACTTGTTCATATTACATGCCCGATGGAAAACACATTTTATACGCTTCAACCCATGCGGCAGATCATGCGTGTCCTGCACCGCCAAAACCTATTGATGGGAAATATTTATGGGCAATTTATCCTGAATTTGATATTTATATTGCTGATTTAAACGGAAACATTACCAAGCAATTGACTAACACGCCAGGATATGATGCCGAAGCAGTGGTTTCGCCTGACGGTAAAAAAATAGCGTTTACCAGCATTAGAAGTGGCGATTTAGAATTATACACCATGGACATCGACGGTACTAATCTAAAACAAATTACAACGGGTTTAGGTTATGATGGCGGATGTTTCTTCTCGCACGATAGTAAAAAATTAGTATTCCGTTCGTCTCGACCAAAAACGGAAGAAGCCATTAAAGAATATAAAGATTTATTGGCGCAAAACTTAGTGGCACCTTCTGAAATGGAAATTTATACATGCAACATCGACGGTTCTAATTTAAAACAAATCACTAATTTAGGAAAAGCCAACTGGGCGCCGTTTTTTCATCCATCAGACCAAAAAATTATTTTTTCTTCGAACCATCATTCAACACGTGGCTACGATTTTCAGTTGTACATGATTGATTTGAATGGCGAAAACCTAGAACAAATTACCTATCAAAGTGAATTCAATGCGTTTCCAATGTTTTCTCCTGATGGAAAAAAATTAGTCTTCTCGAGTAACAGAATGCAAAGTAAACCGAGAGAAACCAACGTATTTATCGCCGATTGGGTGGAAGGAGACGCTGCCGAACTGGCGCAAACCAAATCCTTGAAAAAGCACATCACCTATTTATCTTCTGATGAATTGCAAGGAAGATTAACGGGTTCTATTGGCGAACAAAAAGCTGCCGATTATATTGCCAACCAATTCAAAACGATGGGATTGAAACCCTATGCCAACAATAGTTATTTCCAAAAGTTCAATTATACAATAAAATTGAACCCGCACGCAAATGATGGCTCGGGTGATAAAGCCAATAACGGAACGAATGTTATTGCGTTTTTAGACAATAAAGCGGCTAAAACCATAGTAATTGGAGCGCATTATGATCATTTAGGATTGAACGAACACAACCATTCGACCAAACCGAATTCGCACGGAGAGATTCATAACGGTGCCGATGACAACGCCTCAGGTGTAGCGGGTGTATTAGAATTAGCACGCATGTTTTCGCAAAATAAAACCAAAGAAAATGTCAACTATATTTTTGCCTTATTTTCGGGTGAAGAAGACGGATTAATTGGTTCAAAACACATGGCAGAAACCTTAAAATCGTTGCATCCTAATGTGGTTACGATGATTAATATGGACATGATAGGAAGATTAGACAAAGACAAAAGTTTAGTAGTAGGTGGTGTAGGAACAGCACCTGATTTCTCTGCTCTAGTCAACAAAAACAAACCCGCTGGGTTTAACGTAACGCTAGACAATACTGGGCAAGGCCCATCTGACCATACGTCGTTTTATTTAAAAGACATACCTGTGTTGTATTTCTTTACCGGCACACACAACGATTACCACAAACCAAGTGACGACGAAGACAAAATCAATTATTATGGCGTTAGAAATATTGTAGATTATGTGTTTAGAGTAGCCAATGAAGTAGCCACTATAGACAACATTACCTTTACAAAAACGAGCATGAACTCAGAAAAAGTGGTACCTAAATATAAAGTAACACTAGGCATTATGCCCGATTATACCGACCACGGCGACGGCTTGCACATTGACGGCGTTACCGATAACAGACCGGCACACGCAGCAGGCATATTAGCCGGTGATGTGTTAGTAAAAATAGGCGATTGCACCATTAAAGAAGTATACAGCTACATGGATTGCTTGGCAAAACTAAGCGTAGGTGATGAAAAAGAAGTAACCGTGTTAAGAGAAGGTAAAACCATGACCTTTAAAGTGAAATTTTAAAGAACGATAGCTTTACGTTATGTACACAACCCCATAAAAAAATGATCCTCAATGTATTGAGGATTTTTTTTGCCCTCTAATTTAATTTATTTAAAAAAAGTTATTGATAAGTAAAAATATTTGTTATTTTTGATTTAAATATAAGCGAACAAAACATTCACATATCTTGACAAATAGATAAGCTAGTAGTTTTAAAGTTTCGTATATAAACAAGTTAGCAACATTATTACACCAAAAAACTTATGAAAGAACTACTTGATTATGTTAAATCAAAAGAAAACGAAATAGTTAATGTTGGAACTATTAGAGTGAATAATAATTATGAAGGAACTACGCATGAATTTAGAAATGATGCTGATATAGATTATTCAAGAGTTCTATATTCATCATCTTGTAGAAGACTTCAAGGAAAAATGCAACTTTTCATTCCAAAAAGTGAAGTGTTTTATAGAAATCGACTAACACACAGTTTGGAAGTAGCTCAAATTGCGAAAACTATAGCAAATCGCCTACAATTAAAAGATTGCGTAACTGTTCAAACTTGTTCATTATCACATGATATTGGAAATCCACCATTTGGTCATGCGGGAGAAGTATTTTTAAGTAAATGTGATATTGAAAATCCATATGAAGGAAATGCACAAACATTTAGAACAATAAACAAATTAGAAGAAAGACACTATGACTTTAACGGTCTAAACTTAACTTTAAGAACAATGTTAGGTGTTGTTAAATATTTTAATAATCATAAATCAAATCCTAAAAAATTTCTATATGATACTGATTATGATTTAGTAAAAAATTGGCTTGAAGAATATAAAATTTCACACAAAACCATTGACTGTGAAATAATGGATTTATCTGATGAGATAGCTTATGCAGTTCATGATTTAGAAGATGCTCTTAAATTAAAACTTTTTACAATAGATGAATTATTATATGAATTTAGTATAAACTCTGAATATAAACCTATAACAACAGAATTTAAGAAAATAATAATTAAAGCAAAAAACTTTGCTGAAAAAGCACATGCTTATGAAACTTCAGAAGGGTATGCTATGCTTTTCAGAAAAGAATTGAGTTCTTTATTGGTTGGGGAATTTGTAATGGATATTGGACTTGTTGAGAATAAATTAGGATATTTAAAGTATGGTAAATTAGTAAAAGGATTGAAAACATTAACATTTGAATCAATAAAAAGACAACCTGATATTATTGAATATGAACAGCTTGGAAAACATGTATTGACAAAATTGTTTGAGTTATATTCAGACAAAGAATTTAATAGAGATATGGTTTTAATGCCCGCAAATTATCGCTCACAAGAGAATTGGACACGCAGAGTTTTAGATTATATTGGTGGAATGATGGATATTTACGCTATACAACAATATGAAAAATATTTTGGAAAACTTGAAGGTAAAGGTCTATACTTTAAATAAATACTGTTGCTAACACACGTTTGGCGCAATTGCAAATTTTGTGGTAAATTCACGTTCACGTTTCGCAAGAAATTTGATCTTTAACAGAAAATAATCGGTTCCGAAGTTCGCAACCTCGCCAAGTGCCGAAACGTTAGCAATAATAAAAAAATGAAATAACAAAAACTAAAACAAACCTAAAATTATGAAAAAAATTATTCCATTAATGCTATTAATAACTTCAATCACTTACGCACAAGAATACAAACTAGAAGAAAAAACCGTCACAGGTATTTTTGAAGTTAAAGAAAAAACAAAAGCAGAAATTTTTGCCTCAATCAATAAATGGATCACCTTAAACTACAATTCTGCAAAAAATGTTGTTCAAATGAATGATTTAGAATCAGGAACAATCATTATAAAAGGTATTAACGAAGTGATTTATAAAAACTCAATGAAAGAACTTTATCCGAACAATAAATATGTAGAAGAATATAGCAGAACTAAATTTAATCATCTTATCGAGATAAATATTAAAGATAATAAATTTAGAATTATATATAAAATTACTGACATTGCTACAGAAGACGTTGGCTATAATTCTTTAATATTTAATTGTATTGATTTTAATGGAATAAAAGAAAGTGCAATTATTGAATACAATGACAAAATGGATGGTTTATTGAAACAAGGATTAATTGGAAAAGAAAAACGTGAAAACTTCAAATCTTTGACAAAACCAATGTTTGAAAGTTTAAGCAATAGTTTAGTAAGTGATATAAAAGCAACTATGACATCAATTGAAAAATCAATTACAGAGTCAACAAAAGACAAATGGTAAAACATACAAGACAAAACCTCGAAAGTGCACAGATTAACAATCCGTGCCCACAAAAAAGTAAAGGGGTTTTGTTCGGTATTCCTTCAATACTTGTTCGAATGGGCTTCGGTAAAATAGGTGTTTTATCGAAGAACCATCGAAGGAGGTACGAACAAAGTAAGAACAAAACCTCAATTCATACAACAAAAAAAGCCGAACTCCAATTGAAGTTCGGCTTTGTTATTTGTAAGCTAAAAATTATTTAGCGGCTAACTTTGCACTCAATTCAGAAGAAATCGCTGATTTTTCCATTTTGATTTTACCTGCCATCGTTTCTACTACAATAGTATCGGCAGTTAATTCGGCAATTTTTCCATGAATCCCAGATTTAGTAATGATTCTATCCCCTACTTTTAATCCGTTTTCAAACGCTTTTTCTTTTTTGGCTCTTTGTTGTTGTGGTCTTATCAATAAGAAATAAAACACAGCAATCATTAGCACTAATTGCATTATTAAAGTTGCATTCATAAGTATATTATTTAGTGGTTGCGGAAACTCCCGCTTTAGGTGTTACGTTGGCTTTAATTTCAAAGGTTTCATATCCTTTTTCGGTATTCGTGGTTAACGTTACCGTCTTTTTTTGTGCCCCTGGCTTGCCAAGTGAATTAAAAGTTACTTTGATGGGTGCAGAAGCCCCTGGTTTAATAGGATCTTTTGGCGGTTCAGGAACCGTACAACCACAACTTCCTTTGGCATCCGAAATGATTAAATCTACTTCACCAGCATTGGTTACTACAAATTCAGTTTCTACCATATCGCCTTCAATAATGGTACCAAAATCATGTACTTCTTTATCCAATTTTACTATTGGAAATTTACCATCTAAAGCTTTAGCTGCAGCTACTGCTTCCATATCGGAAGACGTAATTTTATCGGCTGCACTTTCTTTTTTACAAGCGCTAGTCAATAAGACTAACGAAAGGGCTAACAACCCAATTGATTTTCTGATCATACTATTTACATTTTATAATAAACCTCTACCCGATTTTGTTAGTCTTTTATCTTTTTCAAATTCTTTGACTAAGTTATCTAAAATTCCGTTGATAAAAATACTACTTTTTGGCGTAGAATATTCTTTTGCTATTTCTAAATATTCATTTATTGTAACTTTTGTTGGAATCGACGGAAATTTTAAGAATTCGCAAATTGCCATTTTAAGAATAATGGTGTCCAATTCAGCAATACGTTCCACATCCCAGTTAGGCGTTTTATCAATATATTCTTTCGATAAATCAACTTCGTTTAAAACGGTTTTTCTGAATAAATTGGTTACAAATTTCTTGTCTTCTTCGTCTTTATACACTTTAGGAATGATCAACACATCTTCTTCCGATTTTAACTGTTTGATTTGTTTTAAAATTAACGTGTTAATTCCTGCTAAATCGTCAATCCAAGTCAATTTATAATCTTCTAAATAATCATATAATTTTTCACTTGGCGCAATGACTTCGGTATACAAATCGGCAATAAAGTTGCGGTCTTCTTCAAAACTACTCGTTGCTTTTTGCATGTAATTTTGATATAAATTGCTCGCTTTGATCGATTCAATCAACAATAAAATAATATCATCGTTTTGTTGCCAATTTTTAATTTTACGTTCCTCAAGCGCTTGTTCTAAGGCTTCAGAAGTCGCAATAATTGCTAACACTTTATTCTGAACAAATTTTAAACTGGGATTGCGTTCTTCTTTAGTTGCTAAATGTTTTTTTGAAGCCAGATCAATGTACAATTCTTCCTTTTTCTTGATTTCAACCAATGCCGAAAGCAATAACAGATATAAATCTTGAGTGTTTTCGATACTTTGAAATAAAAATTTTTCTTCCTTATCAAATTGATCAGATTGGTGTTGATGCATGGCATAAATACTCTGCATAACTTTTATTCGGATATGTCTTCTATTTAACATACTAATTAAGAACTTTATAAAATTAAGAGAGCGAAAGTAATTGCTCTTTCGCTCTGCAAAAATACATTATTATTTAAAAACTTTTACTTGCGTAATTCATTTTTTCTATCGTCAATGCGTTTTTGAGCAATTGACATCGCTGCTTGATGCGTGGTAATGTTATTGGTTTCAGCAAATTTGAAAATTTCTAACGAGGTGTTGTAGATGTTTTCTGTTTTTTCCATGACTTGCGCACGTGTTAAATTGGCTAATTCTGAATACACATTAATTACGCCACCCGCATTGATTAAGAAATCTGGTGCATATAAAATGCCTTTATCTTTCAAAATTGTACCGTGAATCACTTCATTTGCCAACTGATTATTGGCTGCTCCCGCAATTACTTTTGCTTGGATTTTGTGAATTGTTGCATCGTTAATCGTTGCTCCTAAAGCACAAGGCGCATAAATATCAACCTCTTCGCTGTACAAATCATCACCAGTAAATATTTTGGCACCATATTTTTGACCTACTGCATTCAATCGGTCTTCGTTGATATCAGCAATGGTTACGATTGCACCACTTTCGGTTAAATGTTGTACCAATACTTCACCCACGTGACCAATTCCCTGTACCAATACTTTTTTACCTTCTAAATTATCAGAACCAAATCTGTATTTTGTAGCGGCTTTCAATCCCATGAAAACACCATAAGCAGTGATTGGTGAAGGATTTCCAGAACCACCTTTTTCTTCTGAAATACCGGTAACATATTGCGTTACTTCACGAACGGTGTCCATGTCTTTGGTTTCCATTCCTACATCTTCTGCAGTGATGTACTTACCCGATAATGAATTTACATATTCACCAAATTTACGCATCAATTCAGGTGTTTTTTGCGTTTTTGCATCACCGATAATAACGGCTTTTCCGCCTCCTAAATTCAATCCTGATATAGATGATTTAAAAGACATTCCGCGAGATAAACGTAAAACATCGTTCAAAGCTTCCCATTCATTGGCATAATTCCACATTCGAGTACCGCCTAAAGCGGGTCCTAAAACTGTGTTGTGAATTCCAATAATTGCTTTTAATCCTGTATCTTTGTCGTTACAAAAAACAACTTGTTCATGTCCATCAAAAGAAACTTGACCAAAAACAGGGTCTACTTTATGAAGCTCATTCGCTTTTAATAAATCTGCTGTCATGCGATATGTTTTGGTTTGAAAATTATTCAAAATTAGAGTGCAATATTACGAATAATTTTAAAATGGTATGAAAATTTATAGGTTTTTTAATAATTTAGCAATGATATATTGCAAAAACAATCAATACTTCATTATCAATGCATTAGCATTTTAATCCATTTGATATTGAATAAGTAGTACAACTAAAAATACAATGAAAGAATTACAATATTTAAACAAATATTTTATCAAATATAAATATCGCTTCCTGTTAGGATTGTTGATTACTATAGTGGCGCAAATCTTTTCATTATTTACGCCAGAACTTATTGGTAACTCCATAAAAGTGATTGAAGACTATGTAAAATCGGCACAAAAAGACGTTGCCTTATTAAAATATGAGCTCTTAAAAAACATACTTTATATTCTTGCAACGACCATTATTGCAGGGTTTTTTACTTTTTTAATGCGCCAAACCTTAATTGTAATGTCGCGCTATGTAGAGTTTGACTTGAAAAATGAAATATTCAATCATTACCAAAATTTATCGCAACACTTTTACAAAAAAAACCGAACAGGTGATTTAATGAATCGAATAAGTGAAGACGTTGGTAAAGTGAGAATGTATGTAGGTCCTGCCGTAATGTATACCTTAAACACCATCATGCGATTTACAATTGTGGTCATATACATGTATAATATTTCGCCCAAACTAACTTTATATTCGTTACTTCCGCTTCCGTTATTGTCGTATAGTATTTTTAAAATTAGTTCAGAAATTCATAAACGAAGTGGCGCTTTTCAGCAAAATTTATCCAATTTATTTTCATTTACCCAAGAAATATTTTCGGGAATTCGAGTGATCAAAGCCTATGCGATTGAAGAAAAAAAGCAAAATAACTTTCTAGAACTTACTAAAGAAAGCAATACCAAAGCAATGGATTTAGCTAAGGTAAATTCGCTTTTTGGTCCGTTAATGATTTTGTTAATTGGGATGAGTAATTTGGTCGTTGTTTATGTGGGTGGCACCATGTATATTAATAATGATCCCGAAATTGAAAGTATTGGTGTCATAGCACAGTTCATTTTATACATCAATATGTTGACATGGCCTGTGGCATCTTTAGGTTGGGTTTCTTCATTAGTTCAAGAAGCCGAAGCATCGCAAAAACGTATTAATGAATTTTTAAACGAAGAACCTGAAATTAAAAATCCTACCGAATTGCCTTCAAAAATTGAGGGAACCATTCAGTTTGAAAATGTTTCTTTTGATTATGAAGACACTCATATTAAAGCATTAGACAATATTTCATTTACAGTAGAAAAAGGGAAAACACTAGCAATTCTTGGTAAGACCGGATCAGGAAAATCAACCATTTTATCCTTAATTAGTAGGTTATACGATGTTACGGAAGGTGCAATCAATTTCGACAACCAACCGATTACCACTTTAAATTTATATGATTTACGCAATCAAATTAGTGTGGTACCTCAAGATGCCTTCTTGTTTTCAGACAGTATTAAAAATAACATCAAATTTGGCAATGAAAATGCAACGGATGAAGAAGTGATGGAAGCAGCCAAAAAAGCCGTAGTCCATGAAAACATATTGACTTTTAATGATCAATATGAAACCATTTTAGGCGAACGTGGCATTACGCTTTCTGGCGGTCAAAAACAGCGTGTGTCTATTGCTAGAGCGCTAATTAAGAATGCACCCATCTTGTTGTTAGATGATTGTTTAAGCGCTGTTGATACCGAAACAGAAGAAACCATTTTAAATAATTTATTGACGTATTGTAAAGACAAAACAACCATTATTGTAAGTCATCGTGTTTCATCTGCAAAAAATGCCGACCAGATTATAATTTTAGAAGAGGGAAAAATTATTGAAAAAGGCACTCATAATGAGCTATTAGAACAAAATGGGTATTACAAAGATTTGTATGTAAAACAACTTTCGGAAAAAGAAATTAGCTAAACTATTGTTTAATCCGTTTTTTTTTTAGATTTTTGATTCGCTATAACTAATTAATTTGAAAGTAGGATTATGAGAGAAAATGAAATGTTAGAAAAAGAAGATATTTTTTCTAAAGTATTGCGAGCAGGAAGAAGAACGTATTTCTTTGACGTAAGAGCAACAAAAGCAGACGATTACTACATTACAATTACTGAAAGTAAAAAATTTACAGAAGAAGATGGTTCGTTTCATTTTAAGAAACACAAAATTTATCTGTATAAAGAAGATTTTGCAGCTTTTAGAGAAATATTAGACGAAATGGTGGATTTTGTTTTAGACCAAAAAGGAGAAGAAGTAATTTCTGAAAGACACCAAAAAGATTACAAAAGAGAAAATTACACTGAATCAACTGATGAAGTAAAATCTACCGATAGTTTTACCAATATTGATTTTGACGATATTTAATAAGAAATCCCGCTAGTGCGGGATTTTTTTTTGACTATTTAGTGTTTATTGATTTATATTAAATTAGAAAAGCCCCCGAAACAAAATTTAAAACAACTACTCGTATCTAATATACCCTGGTTTACCCAATTGAAAATCGGAAATAATTAAATCGGTATTTTCAAACGAATTGGTTTTTAATAAATTATCGCCTTCAAATGGTATTGATGGATAATAGGATAATGATATTTGAAAACTATTAAAGACTAAAAAGTCATTATTAATTTGGACTCCAACACTAAACTTTGAGTAGACTTTACTTTCAAACAAGGCGTTTTTATTAGCAAGTGAACCCATTGAAATATTCAAATAAGGACTAAAACGAAATCCATTCCAACTGCCAGGCATATAGGTTTGAGTTTGCAAAGAAACCAACCATTTTTGAGTACCCGTTAACCGATTATTAAAACCTTCAATACCATAATAATTATTTAAAGTAAGACGATCTTTAAAAGAAGTATCTCTGTTGTTACCCCAAATATAGGTAGGTTTAATAAATTGTCGCAATTTCCATTTTCCAACATATAACAACGGACTAAAATAATTGAATCCAAGCTTAAATGCCGTTTGTTCAGTTAGACTGTTTTTATAAAAACTTCCCCATTCCATAAAACTACTTAAATAACCAAAAGCATATTTTTTTCCAGTTGAAAAAGAAATACCCGTGTACCATCTAGAACGATTGGCTTTATTTTGATACCCCATAATTAAAGCTATGTTTTCACCGTAAGGAATATCCTCAGTAATTTCATAATTAAAGATAAATTTATCTTGATAAAACCGTTGCTTTGAAATTCCAATATATCCAATGTTATTCATTTCAGTTGCAAAATAATTAGTAGTATCATAAACACTACCCGGCTGAAGTAAATAGGCTTTTCGATTATAGGAATAGGCTAAAATTAAATTGGTGGTTTTTTGATCAAATGTATTTTCTCCGTTTATTTTAAACGCACGACCATACCAATAGTCTAAATACTCATAATTAGTGGGCACTCCAATTAAAGTGTCTCCCACAGGAAAAAATTCAGTGATTCGTCTGTTTTCAAACTGAATACCTCCAGCATTTTTTGCAACTACAGAGTAAAAAGGGCGGCTTAAGGAAAAACTTCGTTTACTATCGTCATTAAATTCATTTGAATAATCTAAGTCGAGTCGAATGAAACTATTTTTAATATTACTAACACTGTATTTTGCATGAAGCGCTTGTTCTTTAGGAGTAAACCTATTTTGAATTTCTCCTGAAATTTGATGACCAAAACCCAAAATATTTCTTTCAGTCATTTTTACACTGCTTTGACTTCCAGATAAACTTCCATTTGGAATTAACGACCAAGAATCTAAAACTCTAATTTTAATATCAACAGAATCTGATTCAGTAGCTAATGAAACTGGAGTAACAGCAACTTCTCTAATATAGCGTTGACTTCTTATTAATCGCTCGGTTTCTTTTAACAGCAATGAATCGCACAGGTCATTTTTTTTAAATAAAAGTAAATTACGAATAGTAAATTCTTTTGTTTTTATATGTATGGCATTTCCAAAACGATCCAAACCTTTTTTAGGAGATCTATTTTCGTCACGAATGGAATAACCAAATGGATCTAAGGTTTCTATATAAATTTTTCGGATAATTTTACCATTTGATTGACTAACATCAAGTGATTTTTTCTGTATTTTTTGCTCTGAAGCATTAGATTCTCTATTTAGAGCAGATGCACGAAAAATTAGTTTATATACAAATTTGTTAAATTTACTTTTTTTAGACAAATCATGAAGGTCATGATATATTTTTACACTATCGCGCTGTTGTTCTTTTACTTGAGCATGAATACCCGAAGTAAAAAAACAAAAAAATAGTATAAAAAAGACCTTCTGATTGAAACTCATGAATTAAAAAAATAGACTACTTACTTATTGAAGTGTAAAGTAACTAAAAATAGAGCAAACTATGTTATAACGTGCAAAAAATCATTACAAAAAGTTTATGTACCTTTGCCGATAATTTTATCCCATTTATGAAAACTTTTCTAGAATTTGATTTACCAAAATCCCTACAAAAAGCGTTAGACGAATTAGGTTTTGTGCATCCCACACCTATTCAAGAAAAATCGCATTCGGTAATTCTATCAGGAAGAGACATGATGGGTATAGCGCAAACTGGAACAGGTAAAACCTTTGCTTATTTATTACCTATCTTAAAACAATGGAAATTTCAAAATAATGAATCTCCAAGAGTAGTTATTTTAGTTCCAACGCGTGAATTAGTGGTTCAAGTAGCCGAAGAAGTAGAAAAATTGACCAAATACATGAGTGTGAGAACACTTGGAATTTACGGCGGCGTTAACATCAATACACAACGAAAAGCATTAGCAGAAGGAGTTGATATCCTAGTAGGAACACCTGGACGAGTTATGGATTTAGGTCTTGATGGGGTTTTACGATTTGATACATTACAAAAATTAGTCATTGACGAATTTGACGAAATATTAAACTTAGGTTTCCGTGCGCAGTTGACTTCAATTTTATCGATGATGCGCGGCAAAAAACAAAACATTCTGTTTTCGGCGACTATGACCGAAGAAGTTGATGCCATGCTCGATGAATATTTTGAATTTCCAGAAGAAGTTTCTTTGGCACAAAGTGGTACCCCACTAGAACAAATTGAACAAATTGTCTATCAAGTTCCAAATTTTTTGACCAAATTAAACCTATTAAAACACTTGGTTAGCGAAACGGAGACTATGGAACGTGTTCTGATTTTTGTCAATAACAAACGTATAGTAGATTTGGTTTTTGAAACCTTAGACGAAGAATTTTCTGAGCAATTTGGTGTAATTCATTCCAATAAATCGCAAAATTATCGTTTGAATACCATGGCAGCTTTTCAGGCTGGGGAATTAAGAGGATTAGTCACTACTGATATTATGGCGCGTGGTTTAGATATTTCTGATATCACTCACGTCATCAATTTACAATTTACTGAAGAACCTGAGAAATACATGCACCGAATAGGTAGAACCGGTCGTGCTGACAAAAGTGGTATTGCCATCAGTTTGGTTTCTCCAAGTGAAGTGGAATCAAAAATTGAGGTTGAACTATTAATGGATACTGAAATTAAAGAGTTTGCACTTCCCGAAGATTTAAAAATAGAAGAACGCTATTTAGATTTTGAAAAAGAAAAGAAAAAAATGAAATTCTTGCTGAAAACACCTAAAAAAGAAGGTGGCGAAGCTTTTCACAAGAAAAAAGATAAGAATGCAAAAGTAAACCTTGGTGGGCCAGGAAAACGTAAACCACGTAAAACCGAATCAAGAAATAGAAACATTGAACGTAAAAGAGACGAGAAACGGAAGAAAAAATAGTATTCAGTGTTCAGTATTGAGTTGACGGTAAAATAGCTCCTCTCAACATTTTCTGAATTCTAAATTCTAAATTCTAATTTGAATTTCGTACTTTTGACAAATTCTAATTATAAATGCAATTTAAACATCCAGAAATTCTTTACTTCCTTTTTCTGTTGGTTATACCAATTTTGGTGCATTTATTTCAATTACGTCGTTTTAAAAAAGAATATTTTACCAACGTAAAACTCCTTAAAGAACTCCAAATTCAAACCCGAAAGAGTGCTGAAATCAAGAAATGGTTATTGTTAGCCACTAGATTATTGTTATTAACTTGTTTAATTTTAGCCTTTGCTCAACCTTTTTTTGACGCCAAAGACACTACCAATAAAGGCAACGAACTCATCATTTTATTAGACAATTCGTTTTCCATGCAAGCAAAAGGTGCAAAAGGCGAATTACTCAAACGAAGCATTCAAGAATTATTAGAAGAATTACCTGAAAACCAACAATTTTCCTTACTTACCAATTCCGAAGTTTTTTGGGATACCGATATTAAATCGATTCAAAAAGAATTGCAGAATTTAAACTATTCCGCAATGCCTTTTCAGTTGGATTACTTAATCAATCAAGTAGAAATCAAAAAGAAAAATACTAAAAAAGATTACGTCATCATTACCGATGCCATTCAATCAGAAAGTAAAAAAGCATTGGATTTAGCAGCAAATAACGTAGTATATTTCATCCAGCCCGAAGCGCAAAACAAAACAAACATTAGTATTGATAAAGTAATCATTTCAAATGTTTTAGACCAATTTTATGAATTAAAAATCACGCTTCAAGCATCTGGAGCAACTGAGAATGAAGTGCCGCTTTCAGTTTTTAGTAACAACAAAGCCATTGCAAAAACCATTGCAAAATTTGAATCAGCCAAAACTGAAATTGCAATTACGATTCCTAAAAAAGATTTTCACGGAACTATTAGCATCGAAGATAACAGTTTAAGTTACGACAATACGTATTATGTAAGTATTTCAAAACCTAAAAAAGCCAATATAATTGCTATTGGAAGTTCTGATAAAAATAATTTTTTAGGGCGCATTTACACAACAGACGAATTCAATTTTATAAGTACCGATTTAGCAACTTTAGATTACAATCAAATTGAAAATCAAGATGCAATTATACTTAATGAATTAGAAGATTTACCGGTTGCTTTAGGAACTACATTGAAATCATTTTACGAAAAAGGTGGTTCAATTGTTTTGATTCCGAATACGAAAAATACACCAAGCTTATTGAATGTTTTTGCTAAAAACTTCGGTGGATTGAGTTATTCTCAACTTTCAACTTCAGGGAAACAAATAACAAAAATTAACTTTGATCATCCGTTATACCAAACGGTTTTTGAGAAAAAAGTAACCAATTTTCAATATCCAAATACAAAAGAAAGCTTCGGTTTATCTGGAACTTCAAACGTTTTACAATACGAAGATAATTCGGTTTTTGTGGGTTCGACTACGAATCGATTGGGAACATTCTACGCTTTTTCAGCTCCAATAAACAAACAAAACAGTAACTTTCAAAATGCGCCTTTAATTGTTCCTACTTTTTACAACATGGGACAAAATCAAGGAAAAACAGGAATTAGCGCCTTTACAATTGGAGCAAACGAAAACCTAATTTTAGAAACTAGTTTAGCAAAAGACGAAGTAGTTTCGGTACAAAAAGACGGTTACAGTTTTATTCCGATGCAACAAATTTTAAATGCAAAATGCAAACTATCTTTTGGCGATTATCCCGAAATAGCTGGTAATTTTGATGTGATGAAAGGAACAAATTCGTTAAAGAAAATCAGTTTCAATTATCCACGAACCGAAAGCGATTTAACGCAAGTATCAACCGCTAATTTTGAAAATTTCACTAAAATAAATAACATATCAACCGCTTTAAATGACATTGCATCAGAAAGAACGAGCAATGAAATTTGGAAATGGTTTATATTTGCAACACTACTATTACTAATCACAGAACTACTAATTCAAAAATTTGTAAAATGACGCAAGTTATTCTTAAACAAGCCAAAATTATCGACCCATCAAGTCCGTTCCACAATCAAACAATGGATTTGAAAATTGAAAACGGAACGATAACACAAATAGATAAGGAAATTACAATTACTTCTGGTTTTGAAGTGGTAAATATTCCAAATTTACATGTTTCTAAAGGCTGGATGGACAGTTCGGTATCCTTTGGCGAACCTGGGTATGAAGACCGTGAAACCATTGAAAATGGATTACAAGTTGCGGCAAAAAGCGGATTTACGGCAGTAGCATTACAACCGAATTCAAACCCAACAATCGACAATCAATCGCAAGTACGATTTGTGTTAGACAGAGCTAAACATCAAGCGACTACTTTATATCCCATCGGAGCATTAACCAAAGGAAGCGAAGGAACCGATTTAGCCGAATTATTCGACATGAAAAATGCTGGAGCCATTGCTTTTGGAGATTACAAAAAAGCCTTACAAAACGCAAATCTTCAAAAAATTGCACTCCAATATGTTCAAGATTTTGATGGAATGTTAATCGCTTTTTGTCAAGACAGCACATTGAAAGGAAGTGGTATAGCAAATGAAGGAGCAATAGGTACAAAATTAGGTTTGAAAGGAATTCCTGCACTAGCAGAAGAATTACATGTAGCACGCAATTTATTTTTACTAGAATATACTGGTGGTAAAATGCACATTCCAACGATTTCAACCCAAGGAAGCATTCAATTAATTAAAGAAGCTAAAGCTAAAGGATTACAAGTAACTTGTAGTGTAGCGGTGCATAATTTAGTTTTCAACGACGAAATGTTGATGGGCTTTGACTCTAGATATAAAGTCTTGCCACCCTTACGAGAAGAGGCAACTCGAAAAGCATTGATTGCTGCCGTTTCAGACGGAACAATCGATTGCATCACCTCAGACCATAATCCGTTAGACATTGAACATAAAAAATTAGAATTTGATTTGGCCAAAGATGGAACCATCGGTTTGGAAAGTGCTTTTGGCGCTTTGTTAACCCTATTACCACTTGAAGTTATTATTGACAAATTAACAGCTAGCAAACTGATTTTCAACATAGAAAATGCTTCAATAGCAATTGGAAACAAAGCAGATATTTCACTTTTCACTACAATAGATAATTGGATATTTGAAAAAGAAAACATCCTTTCTAAATCTAAAAACTCGGCGTTCTTAGGGCAAAAAATGCAAGGAAAAGCTGTTGGGATTTATAATAATGAGCAATTGATAATGAACAATTGATAATAGACAATTGATAATAGACAATTAATAATAGACAATTAATAATAGACAATTAATAATAGACAATTAATAATGAACAATTAATAATTGATAATTTTAGTAGTATGAACGAAATAGAACAAGGAAAGCAAATAGCAATTGTAAGTTATTTAACCATTATTGGTAGTATCATTGCTATTTTTATGAACAGTGAAACTAAAAATTCATTTGCTAGTTTTCACATTCGCCAAGCATTAGGAATTTTTGTTACCTTCTTCTTATTAGGTTATCCTGTAGGTTATTTTAATAGTTGGATGATAACCGGTTCGTTTTGGACTTTTATATTCATTTTATGGCTGTATGGATTTATGAATGCATTGAATGGCGAACAAAAGACCGTTCCTTTTTTAGGCGAATTGTATCAAAAATTATTTAAAAGTTTCTAAAATGAATTTACAGTATTTAGTTCGTGAGCCTAAAATTTGTTTAGATAAAAACCCGTTATTACTTCTACTACACGGCTATGGCAGCAATGAAGAAGATTTATTTTCTTTCGCTGCTGAATTACCTGAAGATAGTTATGTTATTTCTGTTCGTGCACCTTATAATTTAGAACCTTATGGCCATGCGTGGTATGCCATTCATTTTGATGCCGATGAAAACAAATTTTCAGACAACGTGCAAGCGAAAGCATCAGTAGCATTAATTGGAAGTTTTATTGATGAAATTGTTAAGCAATATCCAATAGATACTGAAAATGTAACTTTAATAGGATTCAGTCAGGGTGCTATTTTAAGTTATGCCACAGCCCTAACCTATCCTGAAAAAATTTCAAAAGTTGTTGCTTTAAGCGGTTATTTCAATCAAGATATTATGCCAGAAGTTATCGACAATAACGCTATTTCGCACTTAAAAATTTTTGTATCACATGGAACGGTAGATCAAGTAATTCCGGTGGATTGGGCACGAAAAGCACAACCCGCATTAGAACATCTAGGATTAGAAGTAACTTATCATGAATATCCCGTTGGACATGGAGTTGCACCACAAAATTTCTTTGATTTTAAAAATTGGTTAATTCAAAACAATAATTAATAAGTACATTTGTACACTAAATTACAAACTATGGCATCAATTACACTAGGAGGAAATCCAATTCATACCAATGGCGAATTGCCAGCAGTAGGTTCAAAAGCTACTGATTTCAATCTTATCAAAACCGATTTAGGAACTGCAACTTTAGCTGATTTTGCGGGTTCTAAAGTCGTTTTAAATATATTTCCAAGTATCGATACTGGAACTTGCGCTACTTCGGTAAGAACCTTTAACGAAAAAGCAAGTTCATTATCAAATACAAAAGTTTTATGTATTTCTAGAGACTTACCTTTTGCTCAAAAACGTTTTTGTGGTGCTGAAGGATTAGAAAATGTAATCAACTTATCTGATTTTAAAGACGGAAGTTTTGGAAAAAACTATGGTTTAGAAATTGTTGACGGACCATTAGCGGAATTACACTCGCGTGTAGTAATTGTACTAGATGAAAACGGAACAATTCTACACACCGAACAAGTAAATGAAATTGCAGACGAACCTAATTATGAAGCTGCTTTAGCTGTATTATAGATGAAATTTGAAAAAGACGAAACCCTTTTTACGGGTCGATTAAAAAGTATGGTTTTTGCCCTAAAAGGTGCTTTTAAACTAATTACTACCGAACATAGTGTTATGGTACAGTCGTCATTGGCTGTATTAATGACATTTGCAGGATTTTATTTTGGAATCAATAGAATGGAATGGATGATGCAAATTCTTGTATTTGGTTTAGTTTTAGGCATTGAAGGATTAAATACTGCCGTTGAAAAAATTGCTGATTTTGTACACCCCGATTTTCACGAACGCATTGGTTTTATTAAAGATATTGCCGCTGGTGCAGTGTTTTTTGCTGCTTTAACCGCTATTGCAATTGGATGCATTATTTATTTTCCATATTTGTTTTAAATTAGCTACTTTTGTAAAAATTGTTCCGTTTCAATGGCTAAACAAAATTCAAAAGGGGTTGCAAATAATGCAACTGACACAGTTAATAAAAAATCATCTTTAAAGATAGGTCGCCGACAAAAATTTGTTGTAGGCATCTTATTGATTTTCTTTTCGCTTGCTTTATTACTTTCGTTTATTTCTTATTTTATTACAGGAAATGCAGATCAAAGTGCTGTAAGTCAATTAGCGAATCGTTCACTTAATACAGAAAATTGGTTAGGTAAAATTGGCGCTTTTTTGGCTGATTTTTTCTTGTATCAAGGATTTGGAGTTACCTCTTTGCTATTGGTTAGAGTCTTGTTTTTAGTAGGTGCTTATTTAGTATTAGATATGAGCCTTGCCAAATTGAAGAAAAACTTTTTTTGGGATGGCTTTCTCATCATTGTTGGTTCAATATCATTTGGGTTTCTTTGGGATTATGTTCCGCAATTAGGAGGTGTTATTGGCTATGAAATGAACTTATTCATTCAAGATTACATCGGTAAAACAGGAACACTATTAGTATTACTTTTTGGTATTTTTATTTTCTTAGTTTTTAAATTAAACGTTTCGCCTGATACTTTTACTTCTATTTTTGAAAAGTCTACACAGTCTTTTAAAGACGATTTAGTTTCAGAAGCTTCAAACACTCCTGTTGCTGCTGCTGAACCAACTGAAGACAAAATCGGTACAGAAGATGAATTACCTATTGTACCACTTCCTAATAAAGAAGACGATTTCTTACTTACTGAAGATGAAGAAGAAATTAGTAATATCGAATTAAAAACCTATCCCAATTCATTTGAAATCAACAAAGATGCTTTAAAACCTACCATTTCAAATGCATCTGAATTAAATTTAGAGCCAAAACTAAAATCTGAAACTCCAGAAGTAACTAATTTCTCTATAGAAGACCGAACTATTCCAAACGAACCCTTTGTAAATGAAGACGCATTCGTTATTGAAAAAGTAGAAGAAGAAGTATTAGTAGAAGAAAATTTATCGGCACGATTAGTTCAAGATTTTGGAGAGTTTGACCCAACATTAGAGCTATCAAATTATCAGTTTCCGCCAATCGATTTATTAAAAGAATACTCAACAGGAGGAATTACAATTAATCAAGCCGAATTAGAAGAAAACAAAAATAAAATTGTAGATACGTTAAAAAACTACAGCATTGGTATTTCCCAAATCAAAGCGACTGTAGGACCTACGGTTACTTTATATGAAATTGTTCCCGATGCTGGAATTCGAATTTCAAAAATTAAGAACTTAGAAGATGATATTGCCCTTTCTCTTTCGGCGTTAGGCATCCGTATTATTGCACCAATTCCTGGAAAAGGAACTATTGGTATAGAAGTTCCTAATAATAATCCAACAATGGTTTCAATGAAAAGTGTGATTTCTTCACCAAAATTTCAAACCGCAGAAATGGAATTACCTATTGCTTTGGGTAAAACCATCTCAAATGAAACTTTTGTAGTAGACTTGGCTAAAATGCCCCATTTATTGATGGCAGGAGCCACTGGACAAGGAAAATCGGTTGGGTTAAATGCGGTGCTTACTTCCCTACTCTACAAAAAACATCCTGCTGAAGTAAAATTTGTTTTAGTAGATCCAAAGAAAGTAGAATTGACCCTTTTTAATAAAATTGAACGTCATTATTTAGCTAAACTTCCCGATGGAGGCGATGCTATTATTACAGATAACACAAAAGTAATCAACACGTTGAATTCACTTTGTATTGAAATGGACAACCGTTATTCGTT